>Ga0163144_10001327_pt1 | contig 58458 bp, 54 predicted proteins | sample OliLak19BULKMAT1_FD_123175 | JGI IMG/M metagenome (GOLD analysis project Ga0163144, IMG submission 123175) | Freshwater microbial mat bacterial communities from Lake Vanda, McMurdo Dry Valleys, Antarctica - Oligotrophic Lake LV.19.BULKMAT1 | ecosystem: Environmental > Aquatic > Freshwater >...
AGATCGGCGCGGGCACGTTCGTCGGCGGATGGTTCGCGCTGTGGGCCGGGCTGTGGCTGCTGTGGCGCAGGCTCGGACGCCGACCATTTGTGATCGGGTCGGTACTCGGGCGCAAGCTCGCGCGGCCGCTCACCTTCGATCGCGAGTGGGTGTGTCGCTGGGTGCTCGGCCGTCGCGTCTGGCTCGTGTGGCACCTGGCGTTCCACGCCCACATCTTCACGCTGATGAGCGTCGGTCAGTTCCAGACCGGCATGCTCACCGCGACGTTCGTGTTCGTCGAGGGCCGCGAGATCGCGACGCTGCTCCGCGACGTCGGCCATCGACTCGCGCAATGGAAGGTCCCGTTCATCCCGGCCGATGTAGCGCGCGGTGAGCCGATCCTGCCCGCCGAGGATCCGCGACTGCCGGCGCTGCAGCGCAACCCGTCGGCGCTGCCCATGTGGGCGATCTTCGTCGGCCTCGGCGGCGTCGTGCTCGGCGTGGTGGTGCGCGTGCTCGCAGCACCGACGTGGGACTTCCGCTGGATCTGGGTCGCGACCGTCGTCGTGCTGGGCGCCGTCGCATGGCGCACCGCGGGACGCACGCGCACCGAGTCCGGCGCGGTCGCCGAGACGACGCGTGCGCGCGCGCCGATGCCGTGGGCCTACGGTGCGTTCGGTCGCTTCGTGGTCGGCTTCGCGATCGCGTGGCACCTCGTCGCGGTCGTGACGTGGCTATTGCCGGAGAAGGACTCGCTGTCGTCGTTCCGCGGTCCCGCGCGCGCCGTGTTCACGACGTACCTGACGCGCACGACCACCGATCAGGGCTGGGGAATGTTCGCGCCCAACCCACCGCGCAGTAACGTGTTCATGAAGGTGCTCGTGCACGATCGCGACGGCAATGTCTGGGACATGCGGACCGACGTCTACGCCGAGGAGCGCAAGCCGATCCCATGGATCTGGAACGACCGCCGCCGCAAGATGAACCGCCGCATCATCGGCGGCGAGTCGGGTGGCGGCGACTGGTACCGCAAATGGTACGGCCGCTGGCAATGCCGCGACTGGGCGCGCTCGCACGACGGCGTGGCGCCGAAGCGGGTCGAGCTCGTCAAGATCTCATATCGCATCCCGCCGCCCGAGCAGGTCGCGAAGCAGGGCTACTACATCGCGGAGGAGCTGCTCGAGCGCACCGGCAAGGAGGAGAGCGTGCACTCCGAGTACTGCGATCGCGCGGTGCTCGGGCAGCTGCAGAACTACATCCGTGAGCGCGACGGCCTGCCGTTGCTCGACGACAGCGAGATCAAGCCGTGGGTGAAGCCGCGCAAGGCGGCGTGGGAGAAACGCAACGCGGCGAAGCGCAAGGCGGCCGAGTGATCGGCGGCGCGCCGAGACGCGACGGCGCACCCAGAGCCGGTTTCGCGGAGCAGCGCCCGCGCCGCGATCGGCGACCCACTCGGGTATTCTCGATCTTCAGGTGTAGGGGCCCCGGTCGAAATAGACTTGTCGTCAGGCCGCGGAGCCGCGCCATGAGGGCAAGGCGCGAGGCCGAAGCTGTACCGGGCGTACTGCGAGGCCTCGCAACGAAGCCATCGTGGCGCACTGTGGTGGCCTGGCGGCAAGTCGATTTCGACCGGGGCCCTAACTGCGCAGCGGTCGTGCTAGTCGAGCTTGTTGCCGTCACAACCAAAATTCGCACGAAGCGTTCCCGTGTCGATGGAGATCCGTGACCGGATCAAGCGGGCGAAGCAACGCTTCCACGCCAACGACAACATCTCCGCGTTCATCGAGCCCGGCGATCTGGATGCCCTGCTCGACGAGGTCGCCACCAAGATGGAGGGCGTGCTCGAGAGCCTGGTGATCGACACCGAGCGCGATCACAACACGCGCGAGACTGCTCGGCGCGTCGCGAAGATGTACCTCACCGAGGTGTTCCATGGGCGTTATGTTCCGCCGCCGCCGGTCACCGAGTTCCCGAACGCCGCGTACCTCAACGAGCTCATGATCGTCGGGCCCATCACCGTCCGCAGCGCCTGCAGCCACCACTTCTGTCCGATCATGGGCCGCCTCTGGATCGGTCTCATGCCGAACGAGCACTCCAACCTGATCGGTTTGTCGAAGTACTCGCGACTTGCCGAGTGGATCATGTGCCGTCCGCAGATCCAAGAAGAGGCGATCACGCAGCTCGCCGAGATGCTGATGAACAAGGTCACGCCCGACGGCCTCGCGGTCGTCATGGAAGCCGACCACTTTTGCATGCACTGGCGCGGCGTCAAAGACGCCACGACGAAGATGGTCAACAGCGTCATGCGCGGCTCGTTCCTCAAGGACCCCTCGCTGCGCCGCGAGTTCCTCTCTCTCATCAACCTGAAGCACTGAGGTCGAGATGCTCGTTCGTTGTCTCTACGCCAGCCGCCCCGCGGTTCCGCTCAGTCCCGACGTCATGGACTCGATCCTCGAGACGTCGCGTCGAAACAACCCGTGCCTCGGCATCACCGGCATGCTGTGCATCAGCGACGACGTCTTCATCCAGGTGCTGGAGGGCGGCCGCGACGAGGTCTGCGAGCTCTACAAGACCATCGTTGGCGACAGTCGCCACACGAACGTGCGACTCCTCGTCTACCAGGAGATCACCGAGCGACGCTTCGGCCACTGGACCATGGGCCACGTCAATATCGCGAAGGTCAACGCGTCCCTGCTCCTCAAGTACTCGGAGAAGGCCTCGCTCAACCCGTTCTCCTGCTCCGGGCAAGCCACGATGGCCCTGCTCGACGAACTGGTCGCGACCGCCTCGATCGTCAATCGCGGGAGTTGACCTCCCGAAGATCGTACCGTCGCGCGCTGCGGCGGACACGCGCGCGCGCGCGACCCATCCGTCGGGCTGAGGCCGATCGCGTGCACGTGCCGCTGCACTGCTTCTTTGCCGAGCCGGGGCGATGGACCGACGCACTTGTGTACGTCGGCCGCAGACCGATGTCGTCTCCGCGGTTTTGGTCCACGAGGATTCCTTGCCAGGCCGAGCACGAGCTCGAGGAGCGCCTGTGACGATGGGCCGACGAGCCGATCGACACGGGCGTGCGTCCACCCGTTGGCCGCGGATAGATTCACGCAGCCGGCGTCAGCCCGCGGGTCACGACGGCGGCACGACTGCGACCGGTACCGGTAGCTCCGCAGCCATGCCCGCGGCAGTGCTACCGATGAACGCGCGGGCGAGGTTCGGCAGGCGCCGGGCGCCGGTCACCACCAGCGGCGAGCGCAGCTCGACGGCAAGCTTTCCGATCTCCTCGATCGTTGCGCCTTGCACGACGCGGTGCGAGAGCCCCATCAGCTGGTGCTGCTCGAGCCAGGCGTGCAGGCGCGTCATGCCTGATGCGTGCTCTTGCTCGGCGAGCTCGTGCCACGGCCCCTCGGCGAGGTAGGCTCGCAGCAAGGGGTTGACGGGTGGGAGCACGTGGATGGCGATCACTTGCCGCCCCATCCGTGCGCCGATCTGCTCCGCGAAGCGGCAGGCCGCGACGGCATCGTCGGTGAGATCGGTCGCCACGAGGATCGGCCCCGCGCCGAACGGGACCTTCGCGTAGTCCGGTGGCACCACGATGACAGGGACGGGCAGGGCTCGGAGAAGCCTTCGGGCGTTGGTCCCCAGCCGGATCCGAGCGTTCGCGTCCCGGGCCATTTGACGACCCACGACGATGGCGTCGGCATGTTCGCGCGCGGCCTCGTTCTCGAGGACTTCGTGCGCGTGGGCGCCCAACGCGATCCGTCGCACGGCAAAGAACTCGCGCAGCGCGGCCTCGTCGAGCTCGCGCTCCAACGCTTGCTGGGCCCGCCTGCCCACCTCGTCAGGGCTCTGAAGGCGGAAGATCGGTGCCAGCTGTTCGCGCTCGATGACATGGACGCCGACGAGCTCGAGGTCGTCAGGTGGGGAGCCTGCATGTGCGATCCACGAAGCGAACCGCACTGCGCCGTGACTCGAGGGTTGAAGGTCCAGGGCGACGATCCATTTGGACATGGGGATGATGATTGCCGTCCGACGCTGCGGACGTGCGCGAAGGGTTTGCCGTCGAACCGCGTCGAGACTCCAGCGGTCCGCAACCAATGCGCGGGCCTGCTGACCTCCTGCCGGGCCGCGACGCTCAGCCGAGCAGCCACTCGAGCGGGCCCGATCCCGCGTTCCCGAAGCTCTGCTCGAGCGTCGCCTTCACGCTGGCCTCGAGCGATTCGATCTCATCACCGACACTACCGCGCGCGTCCGGCGTGGTCGAAGTCGATCGCGACGACGAGAGCGAGAATCGTCGAGGCGCACGGACAGTGCTCGAGCCGGCGTCATTTCACGCGAGGCAAGGTCGTCGACGTAGTCGTGGGTACGGATGCGTGCGCGACGGGTGGGACGGGCACCGACCTGTGCCAGTCCGGGCTGCACTCGGCGCGCGATACGTTGCAGCGCAAGACGGCGCGCTGATCTCAACCGGCAGAGGTTCGTGTGGATCCGGTGAGACGAGCGACCATGCTGCGCAGCTCGTCGAGCAGCGGGTGCTCCCACCCGTGGCCGAGCGCGTCGCACAGCGCAGCGTAGTACCAGAGCGTCTCGGGCTTGCTCGCGGTGAAACGATCGTAGATCGCGTCGCCGATGCGCGCGTGATCGCGAACGATCGATGCCGCGTTGTGCAGCTTGTCGGCGGCGCTCACGAGCTTGATGTCGTGCGGCGCGTCGCGCAGGTGCGCGATATACCGGACCTTGCGATCCTTCCACTCGGGCTTGCTGCCGTGCTCGTCGAGATCGTCCTGCGTCGCATCCGACAGCGCCGCGACGATGCGCGCGACGTCGGGCCCGAACCGCTGCTCGAGCCCGGCGACCGAGCTGCCCTCGATGTCCTCGAGGTAGTCGTGCAATACGGCGGCGATGCACTGATCCGCGGTGCCACCGTGCTCCATCACGTACGTCGTGACGGCGAGCAGATGACTGAGATACGGAACGCCGCTGCCCTTGCGATCGATGTGGGCGAACGCGCTGGCCGCGAGCGCGAGCGCGTCGGCCATGCGGTGGTCGTAGAGCGGAGCGGCGGGCTTCATCGTCAGCGCCCGTCGAGCTGATCGAAGAGTGCGTCGACGCGCACGCTCAGCTCGGGCAATCCCCGAGGCTCCGGCAGCACGGCGCCGTAGCCATGGTCGGTGATGCCCGCCGCATCGACGACAGATACCGTCCGCGCGCGCGGCACGATGATCCACACGGTTGCGACACCGCGATCGAGGTACCACCGCGCCTTCTCGAGCATGGCGTCGCGGTCCTCGTCACGACCGGCGACTTCGACCGCGAGCAGCGGTGCGACGCGGGGCAGGGCATTCGACGCGACGGCGCCGAGGTCCGCGCGGCGCCACACAGCTGCATCCGCGGCACGCACATCACCGCCGAGCAGCATCCCGGCTTCGTTGCTACCGACGACGAACTCCGGATGCGCGCACGCAGGCATGAACTGCAGCCGCCCTTCGGTGTACTCGAGTCGTCCCTCGACCTGCGGCCACGTCGCGAGATTCCGCGCGTCGAAGCCCGGTGGGATCGGCAACGGGGGCGGCAACGAGATCGCGGCGCGCGGCACCACGGTCATCTCGCGCCAGGACTCGCGCCCGTCCATCCGTCGAGCATAGCAGCGGTCGGCGAGGGCGGCTACGTCACGCGCGACCGCGGATGGCTCCGGGCATCGCGCAACAGATCGGCGGTTCCTCGCACGCAGAGCACATCGCGATGCCGCTCGCGCCATCGGACGAAGTCCGCGGCGAGAGCATGCACGCGTGAACGAACGCAGGCCATCATCTGGGGATTCTGCGCGCTGTGGAGCCGCACGGCGCTCGAGCTCGGCCGCGCGGCGGCGGCGAAGGCGATCGAGCGATCCGGCATCGATCGCTGTGATCTCGGCGCGCTGCCGGTGCGCGACGAGATCGACCGAGTGCTGCGCATCGATTCGCTGCCGGCGACCCTCCAGGCGGCGGGGTCCCATGCCGTACCTGGGTGAAAGTCAGGCGCTCGGCGACAACGCCGACGCTGCACGAGAAAAAATACGTTCGAGGCGCCGTCACACGCGACGTCGACGACCTCCACCGAAAGCTTGCCTGTACCGCGGCTCCGCGCCCAGATACCCTGCGACCCTTCGGACCATCCGCATGAGATCCACACCAGTACTCCTCGTCCTCGTCCTCGGCCTCGGCCTCGCAGTCGGCATCGGTGCGGCCGCGGTTGCTGCCCCGACAGCCCACCAGCCTGCAGGCGGAACGACCGCCGAGCTTGACTGTAAGACGTGCATGCAGCTCGGAACTTGTTCCGCAAGCGTCAAAGCGTCCTGCAGAAAAGCCATCGAGGACGCGCTCGAAGCTCGCTGGCACGCAACCCCTGATGCGCCTGTCGTCACGGTGATGAAGCCGCACGGGAGCGAACTGCCGCGGGATCTTCGCCAAGCCAAGTACTTCCCGTACCGCAAGCCGTCGGCGGTTCCTCAGGCGAGCGTGCTGTGGCCCAGCGGCATGCTGACCATGTTGCCGCTCGATCGTGTCACCCACAAGAGTGCTGCCGACGCTGCCAAGGCCCATCGTCAGCCGGCGTGGGACGCCAACGGCGCCAACGGCGAGCAGATCAAGACGTGCGCCGAGTACGGGTACGAGCAGGTCTACGACGTCTCCCGATTCCTCGACGCCGCCAACGCCTGCGCAGGCGATGACGACTGCATCATGGACGTCGCGTACCTCCCGCAGACGCCGGGCCTCGCGGATCGCGACCTCGAGCGCAAAGACGGCACCTCGATGACGACGCTGAAACTCGCCGTGGGCGAGTTCCCGAAGAACGACATGTTCGTCTTCGGCACGGACTTTCTGTACTCCAACGGGCGCGTAGAGCCTGGGGCCAAAAAGATCGCATACGATGGCGAGCTCTTAGCGGTGTTCGCGGCGGGCAAGAAGTACTACAAGATCGGCAAGGCAGGCCCGTTCGACAACGTCCAGAAGTTCAAGAACGAATGGTCTTGGCACAAGAAGCTGCGCCAAAAGACGCGGTCGGTCACCGACGCGGAGCATGAGGAGTACGAGGAGCGCCTGGCGAAGTTCCGCACCCTGATCGCGCAGTACGGTGCGGTGGTGGCTGCCGAGCAAGCCGCGCAGATGGACGCGCTCCAACCCGAGGAGCACAAGTTGGTGCTGCCCTACCACATGCAGACCCATGATCCGTTCGAGCGGTACGATCGCGTTGGGGAGATCCGGACAAACGTCGATCACATCCGCACCCGAATGCTGGAAAAGTACGGACCGAGTTTCGCCAACACGCCCGCCACGAACGTTGGCACGCAACCTGGTGGGCAGCAACAAGGCGGCGCGCAGCAACAGGGCGGCGCGCAGCAACAGGGCGCCCGCATGCGACCGGTATCGGCCATAGGGCTGCTCGGCTCCCCCGCACCGACGCCGCAGGCGGGGTCGAAACCCACGGCCGGCACGGCCACCCCGACCCCGCCGCCGTCGGGTTCGACCAAGAAACCCGCCAATAAACCCAGCATGGTCGACAACCCTTGCAATCGCGTGGTCAACTGGGGCTTCGAAATGAACCGCCAGGGGCCGGTGAGCTGCGCAATCGGGCAATTCCTGCGTCTGGAATGGGCGCGCAAGAAGGCCGGCTTCAAGAGCTGTCTCGACCCGGACAACACCGACTGCGACTGGAAACCAGAGATGTTCGCGGACAGCATCCTGAACCAAGTGCCGTCGCTGGATGAAAACCTCCGGCATCGCACCCGCTGTGAAGCGTGGACCACCGGCCCGTTTTCTCCGGCCGCACCGAACCTCACCGCGGCAACCGCGAAAATCGACGACAACGAGAAGAAGATTGGCACCGCCTGGCGGGAGCTACAGCCCTACTACGACCGCCAGAACGCAAAGGGTATCGTCTACAAGCAATCGTGGGGCACGAACGAGAAATTCGGCGACAAGGATGAGTTTGCTGCCCAATTGTCGTACGACGTCGGCTGGAACGTCGCGGCTGCGGAGACCGACGGGAGCGGCAATGTCTGCGAGGTCAAAGGCGGGGTCCACGGCAAGGTCTCTGCGCAAGCGTCGTTCATGAATGCCACCTACAAGCTCCTCGATGGCAGCATCGAGGCCATCGTCAATCAGAGCAGCCAGAAGCACCAGGCCAAGTTCAAGGCTCACCTCATCATCAAGAACGAAGAGGTCTTCCAGACTGGCAATGGCGCGGACCCCGAGTGGATCATCGTCAAGGTGGAGGAGAGCCGCGACCCGATCTGGGGCGAGAAATCCAACAAGGCGTCGTTCAACTACTGGATCGGTGGTGTGGTGCCCGTCACCGGCTCGGCGTGGGCTGAGTGGGTGCTATCGTTCAAGGTCGGCGCGGACGGCAAGTCACCGACCACGTGCGACAGCACGACGTTCCGCACCGAAGGCAGCTTCAAGCCGGTCTTTTATGCGAGCGCCGTCGGTCAGGTCGGGTTAGGGGTCGCCGACCTCGTGAGCGCCGGGGTACGCGGCACGTTGCGCCTCGTGCAGATCGAGCTGCCACTGACAATGAGCGTCAAGCTGCAGCAGCTCGACAATGAACCGACGCTCGTGTTCGCTTCTTCGCTCGACATGACCCTCGCGACCCTCTCGGGGCGGATCTCGGTTTATCTCGAGTTCCTGACCTTCGACGAGGAGTGGGAGCAGTTCCGGTGGAACGGTGTGGGGCCAACGACGGTGAAGCTCATGCCAACGCTGACGGCCAAACTGCCACTCATCGGCATGAGGAATCGAGCGACCAATCCGTGACGACGTTGCGCGCGCTCTTGCTGGCGTGGGTGGCGACGACCGCCTGCGCCGGCGAGTCGGCACCAGCCGCCGAGGTCGCGCAGGTCGGGGTGCCGAGTGCGTCGCTCGGCGCCGAGCTGCCGCTGGGGCGGACCCTGGTGTATGCGCTGGCGTGGACGGTCGAGGCCGGCTTCGAGGCCGGCTCACCCTTGGGGCTGCCGCTGGCCGGCGGCCTGCACCTCGAAGGCGAGCTGCATGTCCAGGCGCTCGAGCCGCGTGATGGCGGGACGTTGGCGGCGATCTGGTTCAACGCCCTCTCCGTCGGCGAGCTGAGCGTCAATGGGGAACGCATCGACGTCGGGCCCGCCGCACTGGTGGGCCAGCGGGCCTACTTCATCATCGATCGCAGCGGCGCCGTGACGCGGACATGGTTTGGGCCGGACGCCACACCATTGTTCCAGCAGGTGATGAGCGGTGCGCTCGCGCGGTTCGACCTCCAAGGTGCAACCGGCGCGGGCACCCACGTGGTGCGAACCGGGCATGGTCTGGCCGAGGTGACCTACGCGCGCACGGGCGAGGCCGGCGCGGTGCGTCGCGACCTGCAGCGCATGGTCAGGTTCGATTCGTTCGCGGGTGTCGAGCCCGAGCGTGCCGCGGTCGAAGGCGTCGCGGATCTGGCACTCGACGCGGACCGCATTCCGTTGGCCATCGACAGCCGCGAAGACGCCGCGGTCGCGGATGAGGGCTGGTCGTTCGGCTCGCACGATCGCTTCCGCGCGTCACGGACTCGCATCGACGACGGCCCGCCGTTGGCGATCCCGAACGACTTCGCGAGCTACGTCGAGCACGACCCGCAAGCGCCGCCGGATCCTTCCGAGGCCGAGCGCGTGCTCGCGCAGCGCTTCGCCGGCGAGCTCGAGGTTCGAGACGTCGCCATCGCCGTCAAGGCGCTCGACGGCGGCTTGCTGCCCGGGCCCGGGTTCGCGTCGCAGGCGACCGGTCTGCTGCGGGGCTGGCCTGATGAGGCGAGAGAGATGATTCCGGTGGCGTTGAGCGCTTCGGGGCATGGCCGCCAGCTCGCGTTCGACCTGCTCTCATCGGCCGGGACGACACAAGCGCAGACCGTGATGATCGAGCTACTCGAGCGCGACGACGTGCGCGAGTGGCCGGAGTTCCCGCTGTTGGTGGGTCGCTTCGCGTTCGTGTATCGACCGACCGCACAGACCGCCCAGTTCCTGCTCGCGCTGCAGACCGAGGCCCGCGCCGACGGTCGCGATGTCCTCGCCCGCGCCGCGTTGTATCCGTTGGGCTCCGTCGCGCGGTCGATCGAGCCTACGGATCCCTGGCTCACCGAGTTGTTGCACGCGCGGCTCGTCGAGGAGCTCGCCGCCGCCGCCGATCCGCCCGAGCGCATCGCCGCGATCGCGGGCCTGGGCAACCTGTCACGCCTGGCGGATCGCGGGCTGTTGCTGACGCTGTTGGCCGATCCCGACGATGGAGTGCGTGCGCACGCGGTCACGGCCCTGCGCAACATGGTCGCGCCCGACACCACCGCGGCGCTCATCACCGCGTTGCGCGATCCCGACACCGGCGTCGCCTCCAACGCGCTCGACGTGCTCGCCAACCACCATCTCGGTCCCGACGGATCGGCGCAGCTCGCTGCCATCATCATCGCCGGCGAGTACAACCTCGAGCTCGACACCGCGATCGTCAATGCGCTGGCCTTTCGCGTCGCCGACGATCCGAGCGTCAGCGCGGCCCTGCGCGCGCTCGCGAGCCGCGTTCGCGATCATGAGATCCTTCGTCGAATCGAGCAGCTCGTCGGGACGTGATCGTGTACGGTGAGACTGCTGCGCGCCGCGTGTGAGGCAAAGTCGGCTAGTTTCGGCCGAATGCAGCCCTACGCGTGCCCGCACCCGAAATTCCCACCTCGAACCTGCGCTCGTCTGGCGTTGTGGCATGACCACGGCTCTGAGGTTTCACCGATGGCACGGTTGTCGGGTGCGGAGGGTCGCCGGGTCCCGCTGCGGCGACGATGGGTGACGGGGGGCACGCGCACTGGAGTCGTCAGATGTCCTCGACCATGTCGCCGTACGAGTCCGGTCGACGATCGCGATAGAACTGCCACGTGCGGCGCACTTCCTCGATCATGTCGAGGTCGAGCTCCGCAGTGACGAGCTCGTCGTTGTCTTCGCTCGCCTCGGCGATGAACTGGCCGCGCGGGTTCACGAAGTAGCTCGTGCCGTAGAACTTGCCGATGTTCCACGGTGCCTCGGTGCCGACGCGATTGCTCGCCGCGACGAAGTAGCCGTTCGCGACCGCGTGCGCCGGCTGCTCGAGCTTCCACAGGTACTGGCTGAGGCCCGCGACCGTCGCGCTCGGGTTGAACACGATCTCGGCGCCGTGCAGGCCGAGCAAGCGCGCGCCCTCGGGGAAGTGGCGGTCGTAGCAGATGTACACGCCGACCTTCACACCGCTGGACAGCGTGAACACCGGGTAGCCGAGGTTGCCGGGCTTGAAGAAGTACTTCTCCCAGAAGCCCGACGTCTGCGGGATGTGGTTCTTGCGGTACTTGCCGAGGTACGTGCCGTCGTGATCGAGCACCGCTGCGCTGTTGTAGTAGACGCCGGCCTGAACGCGCTCGTACAGCGGCACGATCATCGCCATGCCGTACTGCCGCGCGATCGGCTGCAGCTTCTCGATCGTCGGACCGGGCATGGCCTCGGCGCCCTCGTACCAGCGGCGATCCTGACCGGGGCAGAAGTACGGACCGTTGAAGATCTCCTGGAGCCCGAGGACCTGCACGCCCTTTTTGCCGGCGTCGTGGATGAACGGCAGGTGCTTGTCGAACATCGCCTGCTGGATCTCGGGGACCGGCCGCGACTCGTCGTTGATCGGGTTGCTGCACTGGATGAGTCCACACTTGACGATGCGTGCCACGGCTTTTCCTTGATCGAGAGAAGCGTCGGCTTACACCATGATCGCGTCCGTCTTCAAGGCCGCACGCGATGGGTTTGAAGGCATTGCGTTCGTCGGGCATAAATCGGGCATGACACCGTCGCGCTTCGCCGTCCTCGCGCTCTTTCTCTCCGTCTCGCCCTCGCTGTGGGCGTGCGACAAGCCGCCGGCAACCGAGGCACCGACGACCGGCGCACCGATCACCACGGCGGACGACGGCGGCGCGACCACCCCGCCCGACTCTTCTGCCGATGGGGCCGGCGGTGACGATGCGGCCGCCGGCGGCGAGTGCCGACCGACGGGTTGCTCGGGCATCGTGTGCTCCGACGCCGACGTGATCACGACGTGCGAGTTCAGGCCGGAGTACGCCTGCTACAAGGACGCAGCGTGCACGCGGCAGAGCGATGGCGCGTGCGGGTGGACGAAGTCGCCCGAGCTCGACGCGTGTCTCGCGAATCCGCCGAAGGAGTGATCAAGCGCGGCCCGATCGCAGATCGGGCACACGGATGTGGTCGTCGCCGGCCAAGGCGAGCGATGTGAACGCGAGATCCGCCGCCCGCTGCTCGTGCGTCGGATTCTCGTGCCTCGTCGCATGCGGCCCGATCCTGTCCTTGCGGTCGGTGTCCGCCGACGAGACCTCCGGCGATGACGGCTCGAGCACGGGTGTCGCGGCGCCCGATCCGACACAGGGTGGGAGCGCGACTTCGGCCGGCGAGCCGCCGGTGGTGACGACGTCGACCGACGACCATCGCGACCCTTGGGTGGACGAGATCGTGATCGACCTGGTGCCGTACGACGGTGGCACGCGCAGCGACCTCGACTTCACGATGAACGGCGCGCTGCAGGAGCCGTCGCAGCCGATCTGGAAGATCGCGTCGACGGACGACCACATCGTCGGGCCGGGCTCGCTCGGGACGATGACGATCGTGCGGGTCGACGACGAAGAGCGCTGATCTACAGCCTCCAGGCGTGACGGATGTTCTCCCAGCGCAGCTCGAGCACGGGCGTGGGATCGCGCGCGATGTCGGGCTCGGACTCGAGGTCCGTGAATCGCCCTCACCACGTGCCGGTGTTCGGCATCGACGACCACGGCTCCGCGGGCGCGAGCGCATCACCGCGCTGCAGCAGCTCGACCGAGATGTTGTCCGGCGATCGCACGAACGCCATGCGCCCATCGCGAGGCGGACGGTTGATCGTCACGTCCGCCGCATGAAGCTTTGCGCATGCGCCGTAGATGTCGTCGACCTCATAGGCGAGATGCCCGAAGTTGCGGCCCTCGGTGTACGCGTCGGTCTGATCCCAGTTGTGCGTCAGCTCGACCTCCGGCTCGCCGGGCCCGGTCGCGAGGAACACGAGCGTGAAGCGGCCTTGCTCGGAGTCGCGGCGGCGGATCTCGACCAGCCCCAGTACGGAGAAAAATGCGAGCGCGCGATCGATGTCGCGCACGCGGATCATCGTGTGCAGGTACTTCACGCGAGGCATCATACAGCGCCGGGCCGTTCGCACCGCTCAGGCGTTGACACGCGCGAGGATCGGCGCTGTGCTCGTTCGCATGCGCATGCGTCCCCGTCCGACTCCCGTGCCCAAGTCACGCGCGCTCGTGAGCGCTTCGATCCTCGCGGCGCTCGCGGCGAGCTGCGGCGGCGATGACGAGGCGAGCGACACCACCGACGCGACCGTGGCACCCATGCCGGGCCCGGGCACCGAGTCCGACACCGCGCCGATGCCGGGCCCGGCTACCGACGACACCGCGACCGGTACCGCGACCGGTACCACCGACGACACGGCGACCGATCCCACAGTTGCGCCGATGCCGGGGCCCGAAACCGGCATGAGTGATGCGTCGGTGAGCGATACGACGGGGGACTCGTCGGGCACCGACGGCTCGAGCAGCGACGGCTCGAGCACTGGAAGCTCCGACGACACCTCGACGACCGCGATCCCGCCGATGCCGCCGCCGGACGACTCGGGCCCGATCGTGCCAGACGACGGAGTGCGGTGACCGACGGGCGAGTGCTCGCACACGACTGGCGCGTGTGGCTCGCCGACAACCTCGCGCACGGGGTCGCGGCCGACGAGCTGGTGTCGACGTTGGCGGAGCACGGCGTCGACGGCGACGAGGCGCGCGCCCGCATCGCGGCGATCGAGCGCTCGCCTGGATCTACGATCGCGCGTGCCGCGGTGCTGCGGGCCGAGCGGGCCGAGCTCGCGCTCCGACTGACGCGCACCCGGGCGGCAATCGATCGCGTCCTTCGGCGCACGAACCCCGACGCCGACGCGCTATTCGCCGGCCCGTGGGCGAGCGGCACGCCGGTGGTCTTCACCGATCTCGTCACACGATGGCCGGCGTTCGGGCGGTGGACGCCGAGCTTCTTCCGCGAGCGATATGCCGACGTCGAGATCGAGGCGAGCACGGGCCGCGAATCCGATCCGCGCTACGACATCCGCTTCGCGAAGCATGCCGAGCGCATGTGCTTGAGCACGTTTGTCGACCGGGTGCTGGCGCGGCCGCACTCGAACGACACGTACCTGATCGCGAACAACCACAACCTCGCGCGGCCGGAGCTCGCGCCGCTGTTCGCCGACATCGTGCAGCCCGACTACCTCGATCCCGCGCGAGTGGTCGGTAGCTCGGCGCTGTGGTTCGGGCCGGCCGGCACGATCACGCCGCTGCACCACGACACCTCGAACATATTGTTGTGTCAGGTGCTCGGGACCAAGCGGGTGTTCCTCGTCGATCCGACCGAGCCCGAACTGCTCGCGCGCGCGCATGGGGTGTACTGTGAGCTCGACGTCGCTGGGGTCCGCGCGGAGCTACCGGACGTGCGCGTGCTCGAGGTCGAGCTCGCCGCGGGCGAGGCGCTGTTCCTGCCGCTCGGTTGGTGGCACGAGATTCACGCGCTCGAGGTGTCGATCACGGTTGCGCTGAACAACTTCCGCCGGCCGAACCACCACGAGTGGTACAAGCCGGGCGCACTGGTGTGACGTCCGTCTCTCCGCGAGTCGCACTCGTGCGTGAGCCCTCGGTTTGACGCATTCCAACATTTCGACTATTATGGAAATGACGATGGCCACGAAGCTCGAGAAGTACGCCGACCAGCTCGCCGCGCTCGGCAGCCCGGTGCGGCTCGCGATCCTCCGCCACATCGTGCAGGGCGATCCGAAGGGCACCGTCGTCGGTGACATCCAGGCCAAGATCGGCATCCCGTGGTCGACGCTGAGTCACCACCTCGATCGACTCGCGTCGGCGGGACTGCTCGAGCATCGCGCCGAGGGTCGGTTCATCCACTACCGCGCGAGCTATGCGGCGCTGCGCGGGCTCACCGATTACCTGTGGGAAGACTGCTGCAAGGGCGGGGGCGACGGCAAATGCTGCTGACGAGAATCCTGCTCGCGACGCTGTTCGTCGGCGCGTGCGATCGCGAGGCGAGCACGACGTCTGCGCCAACGACCACCGAGGTGTCCATGCATCCTGCGCTCGTCCAGAGCATCGAGTCGTACACGCCGAGCATCACGCAGATCCCGAGCGAGCGTCGCGAGTCGCTCGATCGCATCGCGATGTTCGTCCGCGCGCAGCGTGCGAAGTCCGAGCCGGTGCGGCTGATGTTCATCTGTACCGGCAACTCGCGGCGCAGCCACATGGGCCAGCTCTGGGCGGCGGCGGCGGCGAGCTACTACGGCATCGACGGCGTCGAGACGTACTCCGGCGGCACCGAGCCGTCCGCGTTCAACCCACGGACGATCGCGGCGATCGAGCGCGTCGGGTTCGTGGTCGAGCGCCCAGCCGAGCTCGGTGACAATCCCCGCTATCGCGTGCGCTACGCCGACGGCGTGGCGCCGATCGAGTCGTTCTCGAAGCGCTACGACGACCCCGTCAACCCGCGCAGCGTTTTCGTCGCGGTGATGACGTGCAGCGAGGCCGATCAGGAGTGCCCGTTCGTTCCTGGCGCCGCGCTGCGCATCTCGCTGCCGTACGAGGATCCGAAGGTCGCCGACGGCACACCCGAAGAGACGGCACGGTACGACCAGCGCTCGCGCCAGATCGCGACCGAGATGCTCTACTTGTTCTCGCGGGTCGCCGACGCATGAGCTCGTCCCCGCGCCTGTCGTTCCTCGACCGCTACCTCACCGCGTGGATCTTCCTCACGATGGTGCTCGGCGTCGCGCTCGGCCACTTCGTGCCGAGCACGCCCGAGCTGCTGCATCGCCTCGACGTCGGCACGACCAACGTGCCGATCGCGATCGGGCTCGTCCTCATGATGTACCCGCCGCTGGCGAAGGTGCGCTACGAGCAGCTCGGCGAGGTGTTCCGCGATCGGCGAGTGCTCGTGCTCTCGCTGGTGCTCAACTGGATCGTCGGGCCGCTGCTCATGTTCGGGCTCGCGGCGGTGCTGCTCGGTGATCAGCCCGACTACATGGTCGGCCTCATCCTCGTCGGCTCGGCGCGATGCATCGCGATGGTGCTGGTGTGGAACGACCTCGCGCGCGGCTCGAACGAGTACGCCGCGGGGCTCGTCGCATTCAACAGCATCTTCCAGGTGCTGCTCTACGGCGTCTACGCGTGGTTCTTCGCCGCAGTGTTGCCGCCGATGCTCGGCCTGCCGGCGACGTCGGTCCCGGTGAGCGCGGGCGAGGTGTTCCGCAGCGTGCTGGTGTATCTCGGCGTTCCGTTCTTCGCCGGCTTCGTCACCCGGATCGTGCTGCGGCGGCGCCCAACGCGGCCGCGCGAAGTTTCGCGGGCTGCTCGACGCATGTTGCGAGCTCGCCCTCGATGCTCGGCATCGCGTCGTCACATGTCGCCCACGCCTCGACGCGGAGGTACCACCGGGCTGTTGTCCGTTGCCTCGCGTCGGCGGCGACTGACCGAACCAGATCTCGAATCTGGTCGGTCCGTCGCGCCGACACGGGCCTCACGACCGACTAGTCCTCGTCCTCGTCCTCGTCGTCGTCCGCGCCGCCGTTCGCTTCGCAGGCCTCGTCGGCAGCGTCGAACTCTGCGCACTCCGCTGCGTCGTCGCCGAACACGACCTCGCATGCATCGTCGGCGATCTCCGCCGCGACGCAAGCGTCGAGCGGTCCCGCCTCGCAAGCCTCGTCGACCGCATCGAAGCCGGCACACGCGTCGGCTTGCTCGCCGTGCTCCGCCTCGCACGCGTCATCGGCCGCCTCGGCCGCCTGACAGACTTCGCCCTCGCCCTCGGCCTCGTCCTCATCCTCATCCTCGTCCTCATCCTCGTCCTCGTCCTCGTCCTCATCCTCATCCTCATCCTCATCCTCGTCCTCATCCTCATCCTCGTCCTCATCCTCGTCGCAATCCTCGCCGTCGTCGTCGTCCTCGCCGTCGTCGTCGTCGTCGTCGTCGTCGTCGTCGTCGTCGTCGTCGTCGTCGTCGTCCTCGTCCTCAGCCTCGGCGTCACCGTTGCCGTTGCCGTTGCCGTTGCCGTTGCCGTCGCGGTTGGCGGAGTCGCCCTCGCCGCGCTCGCACGCGGTGAGCGGCATCCCGAGCGCCAGGGCCGCGAGGATCGAGGTCAGAGTTGCATGAAAGCTGGTCTTCTTGGTTGTCATCGGGGTCAATCCTTCCCGCGGGGCGCGGGCACCAAGCCAAGATGCGCCGCGTCCCTGAAGCACGGATGAACCGCGGCGAAAATTCGACTGAGGACCAGCGGCTGGGCGTCACTGGCCCCGGACAGGAAATTCAGCCTGGCTTCAGCCTGGCTTCAGCCTGGCGATCTAAGAATGATGAAGTGACCCCCTGGCGCACTCTCGCGTTGCTAGCCGCCGTCCTTTGCGGGCTCGGCTGCGAGCCCGCGTCCACCGACGACGGGGGCCCGCTGCCCGGCGTCGACATCGATCTGCTCGAGGCCCTCGAGATCGCCCGCGCGCAAGAGCCCGGCGGTGTGGCGATCGAGGCCGAGCTCGACGCCGAGGGCGAGCCCTTCTTCGAGATCGAGATGTATGTCGAAGCGGCGGCCGAGGTCCGCGAGGTCGTCATCGAGGGGGACGGAACGGTGTCGGACGTCGTCGTCGACCCCGAGGATCTGCCGAAGGCGCTCCTCGTCGTCGACGCGTTCGCGACCTCGGTCGTGTCGCTCGACGACGCGATCGCAATCGCGGAGGCCGAGCTGGACGGCGATGCGTTCGCCGCATCGGTCGACGGCACCATTGCCATCGAGGTCGTTGTCGTGAACGCCGAGGATACCGTCGTGCTCGCGGTGAGGCAGAGCGACGGCACGACGATGCAGGTTGGTGGGGATCCGGACGACTAGCGCGATGGCGACGCGCTCGGCGTATACTGGGGCTGCCATGGAGCACACGCCGGGGCCGCGCGCGCCGCAGGCGGAACCGATCGCGGACGCGGGATCCAGCGCGCGAACGGAGCCGGGCAGCGGCGCGCCTCGAGCCGAGGTGCTCGGCCCCGGCAGCGTGCTGGGTGCGCGCTATCGCCTCGTGCGCTGCATCGGCGAGGGCGGCATGGGCTCGATCTGGCAAGCCGACCACCTCGCGCTCGACACGGCGGTCGCGATCAAGCTCATCCGTGGCGCGCAGGTCGACGACGAGCGCGCGCGCACTCGATTCCTCCGCGAGGCCCGCGCTGCCGCGAGCCTCCGCAGCCCGCATGTCGTGCAGATCTTCGACTACGGGGTGCACGGCACCGTGCCGTACATCGCGATGGAGCTGCTCGATGGTGCGTCGCTGGCAGATCACCTCGCACGCTGCGGCGCGCTCGATCCCGCCCAGACGTTCGCAGTCCTGTCGCAGGTCGCACGCGCGATCGCGAAGGCGCACGACGCCGGCCTGGTGCATCGCGATCTCAAGCCCGACAACATTTTCCTCGTCGCGGGCGGCGGCGCGGGCGAGTTCGTGGCGAAGCTGCTCGACTTCGGCATCGCGAAGCGGGCACTCGACGAGGGCACCGTCGCGACGAACACGTCGATCGGCGGTATCCTCGGCACGCCGTACTACATGAGCCCGGAACAGCTCGTCGACGCGAGCTCGGCGGATGCGCAGTGCGATCTCTGGTCGTTCGCAGTCATTGCCTACGAGTGCTTGCTCGGAGAGCGACCGTTTCGCGGAAGCGGTATCGCGGAGCTCGCGGTCGCCGTGCTCACCGAGCCGCGCCCAGTGCCGTCGACCCGCGGCGAGGTGCCCGCGGGTTTCGATGGGTGGTTCCTGACGGCGACGGCCAGCGATCCATCGCGACGCTTCGCGGATGTGCGGGCGCTCGTCGACCAGCTCGCGGTCGCGCTCGGCGTCGAGAGCTCGCGTAGCTCCGTCGCGCTGCCGCTCGTCGACGCCCGCGCCACGAGTCACGCGGCGACGCCGGTGCCGACGAAGCGACGGTCCCCAGGTGCCGCGCTCTCGTGGGCTGCGGCGATCGGTGGTGTCGTACTCGCCGCGCTCGCGCTCGGTCGCTCTGATCCGGCCGCCGACCCGCAGCCGAGCGGCGTTCCGGATCCGGATCCCGCGACAGCGACCACGGCCGCAACGATCACTGCGCCGCCCGCACGCGTGCCCGCGAGCGAGCCCGTGGTCCCGTCGCCGTTGCGCGAGGAGCTCGACCCCGCTGTGACATCGTCGGTCGGCACGAGCGCAGGCGTGCCGAGCGACGTGCGTCGCAAGCCACGCAAGCGCCCGCGCGAGCGCCCGCCCGTGCCGGGCACGACGCCGCAACACGACGTCAAAGAGTTGGAGCCGTGAGCCCGTGGCCGGCGTCGCTCTAGCGCTCGCCGTGTTGCTCGCCATCGGCGTGCCGCAGCCGGTCCCGCGTATCGAGGCGGGGGCGCAGCCATCCGCCGCGCCCGATGTGCTGCCGCGCGGCGAACGTGACGACGCGGCGGCACGCGCTGCGTGGGACGCGGGGGTGAAGGCCTTCAGCGAAGGCCGGATGAAGGACGCGATCGTGGAGTTCGAGGCGACGTATCGCGACTCGGGACGTCCCGGTCCGCTGTTCTCGCTCGGCCAAGCGCATCGTCATCGCTGGGAGGACGAGCGCGATCCGAGGCAGCGACAGCTCGCGATTGTCCGCTATCAGCAGTACCTCGAGCTCGATCCCGATGGTCGGCGTCGTGTCGAGGCCCAGCGCTTCATCCGCGAGCTGAACTACATCGACGAGCTCGAGGATCTCGGCGATGCGCCGCAGATCTTCACGCGGCTGAGCCTGACGAGTCGCACACCAGGTGCTCGGGTCTCGATCGACGGTGGCTCGCTGACGCCGTTGCCGTTCACGCCCGATCTGCCGCCGGGACGTCACGACGTCACGTTCACCGCGGACGGTTTTCATGCGCAACACCGCGCCGTCGATCTCCGCGAGGGCTCGACATTGCCGCTCGAGGCCGAGCTCGAGCCCGTCGCGGCGCGGCTGACTGTTCGCGCGCCCGCGGCGGCACAGCTCTACATCGATGGTGATCGCGTCGCACGTCCGGCGTCGTCGCGGCCGGTCGCGGTGCAGCCGGGCCGCCGCCAAGTCGGTGTCGCGCTGCGCGGTCACGCTCTCTATGTACGCGAGCTCGACCTCGGCCGCGACGAGGCGCATCGCATCGACGTCGCGCTCGAGCGCACCGGCCAGCGCAAGGTCTCGCTCGCCGCGATCGCGATCGGTGCCTCCGCGATCACGGCCTCGGCGGTGCTGATGGGACTCGCGTTCGCGGCGCAACGAGATGCCCGCGCGATCGAGGCCGAGGGCAGCCTCGACGACGAGCGCTACGCACAGGCAGTGGGCTTGCAAGACCGCCGCGATTCGCTGCGCAACGCCGCGATCGCGACCGTGGTGAGTGGCGCCGTGCTGACCGCGGCCGGCATCATCTTGTATCTCGTCGATCGGCCGCCCGTCGGCTCGATGCTCCACGCGCCGTCGCGCAACGCATCGCGCCGGGCGCGAACCCTCGCGGCGATCCGTCGTGCGAGCCCGATCGCGTGGAGGCGACCTTGAACGTCGACGGCACGGCTTTGCGCGGCGGCGCACTGTGGCGCGCGTGCGGCAGCCTGCTCGGCTTGCTACTCGCGGCCGCGTGCTACGAGTTCCCCGATCCCGATCTCGGCGTGTGCGGCAATCGCATCATCGAGCCGGGGGAGGACTGCGACGACCCCGACGATCGCGACTGCGGCACCGCCCTGTCGACGCCGTTCGCTGCCTGTCGATTGATCTGCAATCCGGCTGCGTCCAGCTCCGACTGCCCGCCCGATCGCCAGTGCGGGCAAGACGGCATCTGTCGCGCGCCTGCGGGCACCTTCGGCATCCCGTTGCGGATCGACGTGTCGGGGACGCAGTGGCTCGAGATCGGCGACGTCGATGGCGATCGGCGCGCGGACATCGTCGTGGGGCGCAAAGGGCAGGGCATCACGCTCGTGCGGATCGACGAGGGCGGCGATTCGTTCACCACCGCGATCACCGAGATCGGCGGTCGCGCGGCGGTCGACGAGCTGACGGCCGACGATCACGACGACATCTTCGTCTCCACGCTCGATGACGGCGGGCTGCCCACGGGCGTCGCGTTGTTCCCCGGCGCACCGGCGACCGAGTCGCCTGCGCCGGCGTATTTTGCGACGCTGCGCACCGATGGCGTCGGCGCGCGGCTGTTGTCACCGAGTGCCGCGCCTGGCCACACACTCGAGCTCGTCTCGCCGTCGATCGTGCGGCAGTGGTCCGCCACGGGGACGGACGCCGAGCCGCTCGCCGGGCCTGCCGGCATCGATCCGTCCGAGCTCGCGATCGCGATGGCCGTCGCCGACATCGACGAGGCCGACGACGCGTGCGAGGGCGGGTTCGCCCGCACGGAGGTCGCGCTCGTGCAGATCGGCGCATCGGCGGTACAGATCGCATCGACCTGCGGTGGCGGTGCCGACCCCGTCGCGTTCGACTTCGCGTTCGGTGACGTCCTTCTGCCCGCGGGCGAGACGCTCGGCGTCGCGGGGACGTTCTTCGCGCACGCGGATGCCGGCGGTGTGCTCGACCTCGTGACGCAAACGTCGTCGGGGCAGATCCTCGCCGCGTACGGTGACGGGGACGGCGGCTTCCACGGCGCGACGCCGGCGGAGGCACCTGGCGACGGTCGCTTCTCGCCGACGCCGTTGACCACGACCGCGGCGAGCGAGCCGCTGCTCGCGGTCGCCGACATCGATGCCGACGGCGCGCTCGAGCTGGTCACCAGCACCGCGTTCGTGCGCGCTGCGCCCGGATGCACCGATTCGTGCGCGACGCCGTGGTCGACACCCTGGTCGGCGGCCGCGGTTGTCGACATCAACGACGACGGTGTCACCGACCTGGTCGGACTGCACGACGACGCGATCGAGATCGTGCTCGTCGAGGTCGACGACGCCGGTGAGGTCTCGCTGCTCGGTCACACGCAGCGCCTCGCGGGGCCGGCGTCGACCCTCGCGGTCGGTGACTTCGATCGCGACACGCGCGACGATGTCGCGTCGATCGAGCGCAACGACGCGACCGGGACCGACAGCGTCGCGGTGATCTACGGCGGACCGTCGAGCCCGTGGACGATCGCCCGCTACGGACCGTTCCTCGAGGCGCAGGCGCTCGCGGTGGAGGCCGATCGCACGGCGATCGTGCGAGCGCTCGACGGCCAGGGCCGACCGGCGGGTGCCTTCGTCGAGCCTGATGATCCGCGCCACGATTTCGGCATCGGTGTGCACCGCGCGGTGGTGGCACACAGCGCCGGCGCGACGCTCGTCGCTGCCGTGGCCGATGTCGCCGATGGTGGGGACGCGCGGCTCGGCATCTTCGCCTTCGCCGGCGGAACATTGTCACCCCACGACGTGCACAGCGACGCGATCCTCGACGGGATGCCGGCGAGCGCTGCCGGGCTCGCGTCGATCCTCGCGATCGACCTCGATGGCGATCCCGTGGCTGCGACCTCCACCGACGAGATCGTGGTGCTCGGCACGACGGGGTCGGGCGGCGGCGTGTGGGTCGCGAGCTCCGGCCCGCTCATGTCGACCGGGACGCGTATCGACTTCGGGCCGGGCTTCGCGACGGCCGCAGCGGGTGACGCCGACGGCGACGGGGACGACGACATCGTGGCCACGACCGAAGAGCAACTGCCGCGTGTCGTCGTTCTGCGCAACGACGGCGGTGAGCTGTCGACGACACCGATCGAGCTCGAGCCGACACCGGCGTCGTTCGCCAACTTTCGGTTCAGGCACATCGTCGCGTGGCACAGCAACAGCGACAACGATACGGCGCGCTGGCTGGTGGCGAGCGAAGATCGCATCGCGCTCGCCGAGATCGACCTCGAGTCCGCGAAGATCCGCCTGCAAGAGGTCGCCGAGGTCGCTGCGGTCACCGCCATCGGTGCCGCCGACGTGGACGGCGACGGGTTGCTCGACTTCGTCGTCGGCACGGCCAACGACATTCGCATCTACCCGGCGCAGCATACCGTGCGCGGCGACTGAGCCCGCGAAAAGGACACACCATGCGATTTCTCGTCGTCGAAGACAACGCGAGGCTGGGCCCGATGCTGGTGCGCGGACTCCAGGAAGAGGGCCACGTCGCCGAGCTCGCCACCGATGGCAGCCAGGCGCTGGAGTTCGCGTCGGTGGGGACCTACGACGCGATCATCCTCGATCTGATGCTCCCGCAGATCGACGGCATGATCGTGCTCGATCGCCTGCGCAAGAGCGGCGACGCGACGCCGGTGTTGATCCTGACCGCGAAGGACGAGCTCGACGATCGTGTCGGTGGTCTCGATCGCGGTGCCGACGATTACCTCACGAAGCCGTTCGCGTTCGACGAGCTCCTCGCGCGCCTGCGGGCGATCGTGCGCCGAGCGAAGCACGTCGGAACGACCGCGATCCTCCGCATCGCGGATCTCGAGGTCGACACGACCGCGCGGACCGTGCGCCGTGCCCAGCGCGGGATCCTGTTGTCGGCCCGCGAGTACGCGATCCTCGAGTGCCTGATGCTCCGCAGGGATCGCGTGGTCTCGCGCGAGGCCCTGCTCGAGACGGTGTACGACGGTGACGATGTGCCCGAGTCGAACGTGCTCGAGGTGTTCATCGGCACGTTGCGACGCAAGATCGATCGAGATCACGAGGTCAAGCTCATCCACACGCGACGCGGCATGGGCTACGTGCTCGGCGAGGCGCCTTGACGTCGCTGCATGCACGCTTCGCGATGTACCTCGGTGCGACGCTGGTGCTCGTCGCGTCGCTGCCGATCGTTCTGTACGTCGAGGTCGCGCGCCGTGTGTCCGCGGGCGTCGGCATCGCGGCGGTCGACGACACACTCGGCGCGCTGGCGTACTCGTTCGGGCTGATGGGTAGCTCGGCGCTGCTGCTCGCGCTCGCGGGTGGGCTGTGGCAGCTACGTCGGGCGACGGCCGCGTTGCAGCGAGCTGGCGACGCGCTCGACACGGCCGAAGCTCCGCCGAGCCCGACGGACGTGCCGGAAGAGCTCGCGCCGTTCGTCCGCCACCTCACGCGATTGCACGAGCGGCTGCACGGTGCACTCGATCGCGAGCGCGAGTTCACCGGACACGTCGCCCACGAGCTCCGCACGCCGTTGACCGTGCTCACCACCGGGCTGGAGCTCGTCGTGCGCAAGCAGACCCCTGGCACGGCGGCGCATGCCCACACCCGCGACATGCTCGACACCGTCGACGAGATGCGGCGACTCATCGACAACCTGCTGCTGCTCGCACGGGTCGAGCGCGGCGCCGAGGTGACGAAGCTCGAGCCCGTCGCGGTGCGACCGTTGGTCGACGCGATCTGGCAGCGACTCGCCCAGAAAGCCCAGGGGCGTGGACTCGACTTCGACAATCAGCTGGCCGACGACTATTCGCTGTCCGCCGATCGACCGAAGCTGCGCATGGTGCTGCAGAACCTGCTGGCGAATGCCGTCAGCTACACGGAGCGCGGGGGCTCCGTCGTCGTGTCGGCGAGCGACACGATGCGGCTCGCGGTCTGGGACAGCGGTCCAGCATTGTCCGCCGAGCAGCTCGAGCGCGTGTTCGATCGAATGTGGCGGGCCGACGTCGCGCGTACGGACGCAGGGCAGCACGCGGGCATCGGCCTGTCGCTCGCGCGTGCGCTCGCGAGACAAATGCAGATGGACCTCGTGGCGTGCAGCCCGGCAGATGGTGGGGTGTGTTTCGCACTGGTCGCGGTCGACGCGTCCGCCCGCGTCGTGACCGCCGATGCGCGTGTCGAACCCGACGCGAGACGCCAAGCCTGAAGGGTCTCTGAGGACGCCCCTGGGCTCGCCCACGGGCCCGTATGCTGGCCACCTGGCCCCCTCGTTCGCGGGAACGGCCACACCCACGAACTGGGCATCGAGTCGCACACGCTCGAGCTCCAGGCGCCGAGATCAGTCGCAGCCCTACCGGCGCGCGGTTGATCGGGGCGACGTGCGGACGATCGGCCGGCTATTCTCGCGATCGTGGCACACCGACGCGCGCTCGCGATCCTGTTGTCCGTGATTGCGTGCGGTTCGTCCGATCCGAGCGCCGGCTCCTCGAGTGGGAACGACACCTCGCAGGGCGCGGCGACCGACCCGACGACGACGATCACGAGCGCGCCGACGACGACGACGCAGAGCACCACCAGTGGCGCCGACACGTCGACGAGCGCGCCTGCGACCACGCAACCCGGCACGGAGGACTCCGGCAGCTCGAGCGGCGGACCCTCCGATGAGGTGGTGTTCGCGGTGATCGGCGATTTCGGCGACGACTTCTTGACCGCGATCGGCCTCGGCGCCGAGGATCGCGTCGCGGAGCTCGTCGCGAGCTGGAGCCCGGATTTCGTCGCGACGGTCGGCGACAACAACTATCCCGACGGTCTCGCGAGCACGATCGACGTCAACATCGGCAAGTACTACGCCGCGTTCATCGGCGACTACACCGGTCAGTTCGGCGCCGGGAGCCCCCAGAATCGCTTCTGGCCGACGCTCGGCAATCACGATTGGGAGACGGGCAACGTCGAAGCACATCTCGCCTACTTCACGCTGCCTGGCAACGAGCGCTACTACGAGGTCGACTACGGACTCGTGCATCTGTTCATGGTCGACAGCGAGGCCCAAGAGCCCGACGGCGCGACGTTCGACTCGGTGCAGGGCATGTGGCTGCAGAACGCGCTCGCGCGATCGAGTGCCTGTTACAAGCTCGTGATGTTCCACCGGCCCGGCTACTCGTCGGGCGAGCGCGGCTCGGAGGAACGCATGCAGTGGCCGTTCGCGAAGTGGGGCGCAGATGCGGTGCTCGCCGGGCATGATCATTCGTACGAGCGGCTCGAGATCGACGGGATTCCGTACTTCGTCAACGGGCTCGGCGGCTCGCTGCGGTATCAGCTCGAGGGCGAGCTGCCCGAGTCGCAGATCTACTTCAATCAGGACTGGGGGGCGCAGCTGGTGACGGCGACGCCCACGGAGATCACGTTCGATTTCATCACGGTCGGGCGCCAGCTGGTCGACAGCTGGGTGATCGAGAAGAGCTGCGGCTAGAAGTCGCCTCCTTGATGTACGGATGCGACCACCGCGCCACCTGCAGCAGGCACGACTTCAGCCATGCCACGTAAATCTTGTCGACGTCCTCGGGCATGGCGCCGCGCGAGGCGAGTAACGGTCGCAGCGTGAACGCGATCGGGAAGCCGAGGGCGAACAGATCGCGAAACGGCACGATCGCCGTCGCCGTCGCGCCGTCGGTGTGATTCTTCGGTCCGATGGCGTGCATCGGCCTGTCGGCGAAGGTGATGAACGAGCGGCTGCACAAGCTGACCCGGTTCGGGATCCTCGAGCGCACCGTGCTCGGCGCCAAGCCGCCGATCGAGGTCAACTACGCGCTGACGGGTTTCGGCCGCCGCTTCTGCACGATCCTCGACGAGGTGCGCCGGCTCCAGGTCGCGCTGGACAGCGGCGAGCTGAGCGGTCGCGACGGGTGACCCCGTCCTGCTATCGTCGTCCGCAGTGGCCGACTCGGATCGTCTCGCAGCGCAGCTCGATGACCCTGCATACGTCGACGCGGCCGAGCACTTCGTCGTCGAGCGCGTCGTCAAGAAGGAGGATGCCCAGCGCGTCGCGCTCGCGGCGATCAACGAGCGGATGCTGCGGCCCGCGGACATCGATGCGTCGGAGATCGATCCGATGCTGCTCGCGTGGGTACCCATCTGGCGCATCGACATCAGCGTGAGCGGCTTCAACATCGGCTTGTCGCGCGCGCGCGGCGTGACGCTGCCGACGGGAGGCACGCGCAACCGCGACGAAGTGCGATTGGTGCTCGGGCGGCGTCTGCTCGCGATTGATCCGTGCGCGAAGCTGGCGATCGATCCGGCGCACCTCGTGCCGTATGGCGACAAGCGACCGCCCGGTGGTGAGCTCGTGCACGCCGATGTCGATCGCGACGACGCCGAGGCCCGGGCGAAAGAAGCGATGCGCCGCTCCGTGCAGTCCGGCAACGCGCTGTTCTCGAAGTGCGAGACCGACGTGCGCTCGGTCGCGCTCGTGCACTATCCGTTGATGATCGTGCGCTACCGGTATGCGGGCGAGGGGAAGGCCGACCTCGCGCCCGAGGACTGCCACGTCGCGCTGTCGGGGCGCACAGGCAAGCTCGTCGCCCAGAAGCACCCATCGGCGTGGCGGTCGATCGGGACGCGGATCAAGAAGCTGTTCGGGTGAGCAGCAGGTCGAGCCTCCGCTCGATCGCCGTATGCGCGCGCGCGTCATCCGTCAACGCGAGCATCCTGTGCGCGCGTCGCTTGCTGATGCCCGCGAGATCGAGCTCCCGCAGATCGCGGTCGGACGGCACGTTAGTAACGTGAATCTGAATTGACGATAATGTCAATTCAGATTCATATAGCGAGCCGTTACTAACGGCTCGACAGCCGCTGCCACAGCACGCCCAGGCCCTGGGCGAAGATCGATCGGTCCTGATCGTGGCCCTCGTTCGCACCAGGGTCGAAAGGCAGTAGCTGCGGATCGATCACGTCGATCACCGCGGACTCCTTCGCCGTCGGCGAGGGATGGATCCGCAATCGACCCTCCTTGCGTTCGGCCGCCTCGAGGAGGCTCTTCGCGAGCCCCCTGCGGTCGTACGACTGCGTGTCGTCCACACCGCGGTGCTCGGCGATCAGGCTGTGTCGGGCCGCGCGGATCGAGCGCCCGAGGGCGTCGTCGGCGTCGTCGGTCTCGAAGCTGACGTTGATCTCGGTGTCGATGCCCATGCTGCGGTTGGTCAGGTTCGCCGAGCCCACCGTCAAGAAGCGATCGTCGACGACAGTGATCTTCGAGTGGATGTAGGTCGGACGCTTCGGCTCGGTGCCGCCTTGGGTTGCGGGCACGGTGTAGAAAATACCGAGTCGATGACCGGTGTCCGCGGCGGTGCTCCGCAGCTCGCGGATGATCTTTGCCTGGGCGAGGCCGATCGCGACTTCCTCTTTCACGGACTCCGCCTGGGTGTTGAGCACGATCACGATGTCGAGCTTCGATCGCTGCGCCGCGGTCATGCGCTCGATCAGCGCCGTGCTGATGTCGCGCGAGCTGAGGTACTGGCTCTCCATGTAGATGAGGCGCTCGGCGCCATCGATGGCCGCGGCATACAGCGCCCAGACCTCGCGGCAATCGGTGGCGCCGTTGGGCGAGCCATGGGGATCGGTGCGGCTGAACGCGACGCGGTCGCTCGCGATCGGGACGGCACCGTGGGGTGCATAGTCGGCGCGCCACGGCGGGGCAGCGGCGGGCGCCGTCGGTACGTCCGAGCGCACGATCGGCTCGCCGCCCGCAGCGACCCAGCGGCTCGCGAACAGATCGACGAGCGAGCTGGCCGCCTCACGCCCGACCAAGTACGCCTGCACGTCGTGGAACGGGCGATGCTCGGCGCCGCGACTGACTCGAAGCGGATTCGGATCGTTGTGCCCGCGATTGTCCCAGCGGTGATCGCAGAGATCCATCCCGCCGAGAAACCCGAGCTCGCCATCGATGACCGCGAACTTCTGATGGTGCGAAGCGCCCTCGACGTGGCTGGCGTCGAACATGAACTGCAGCCGATCGCTCGTGGCCCAGTTGAAGCGCTGGGCCTGCATCCACTCCCGCTCCACCGCGAACACGGCATGGAAGTCCCACGCCAACATGTAGATCCGCAGCTCGGGACGCCGACGACACAGCGCGTCGAGATAGGCGAGCAACGTCACCGGGAGCTCGGCGTGCTCGGCCTCGGGGCCGCGGAGCAAGCACGCGTCGCTGTCGAACTGCCAGCCGGAGAGCAGGATCTCGCGCGTCGCCGCCTCGGCCGCGCGGTAAAACGCGCGGTAGTAGTCGTCGCCGTCGACGAGCAGGCCGACCGCGGTGACGGGCTGCTCGCACCAGGTGCTGCGTGAGCTCAGGATTCGCACCACCGGTGCTGATTACGCGGTTCGACGGACGCTGTCAGCGGTTCCCGCTGCCCAGCGTAGACCCGAGCGCGCCGGCCGTGGTATGCGGACCCCTCGCCCTGGTGCGGCCTCGTCCGCGCAGGCGACACGGGGATGCCATGAAGACGATCAACCATTGGATCGGCGGGGGGCCCTCAGTCCGCGCCGTAGAACGCACCGCCGACGTGTTCAATCCCGCGACCGGGGAGGTCGCGGCGAAGGTGGCGATGGCGACACCTGCCGACGTCGATGCGGCCGTCGATGCGGCGAAGTCCGCGTTGCCGGCGTGGCGCGATGCATCGCTCGCGAAGCGATCGCGGGTGATGTTCGCGTTCCGCGAGCTGCTCGAGAAGCACAAGGTCGAGCTCGCCGCGCTGCTCACCGCCGAGCACGGCAAGGTCGCCGCGGATGCGCTCGGCGAGGTCAACCGTGGCATCGAGGTCGTCGAGTTCGCGTGCGGCCTGCCGCAGCTGCTCAAGGGCGAGTTCTCCGAGAACGTGTCGTCCGACGTCGACAGCTACTCGATCCGTCAGCCGGTCGGGGTCGTCGCCGGCATCACGCCGTTCAACTTCCCGGCGATGGTGCCCATGTGGATGTTTCCGCTCGCGCTCGCGTGCGGCAACACGTTCGTGCTCAAGCCGTCCGAGCGCGACCCGTCGCCGGCGAACTTCTGCGCGCAGCTCCTTGCGGATGCGGGGCTTCCCGCGGGCGTGTTCAACGTCGTCCACGGCGACAAGGTCGCAGTCGATCGCATCCTCACCCATCCCGACATCGCCGCGGTGAGCTTCGTCGGCTCGACGCCGATCGCGAAGTACATCTACGACACCGGCACGCAGCACGGTAAGCGCGTGCAGGCGCTCGGCGGTGCGAAGAACCACATGGTGCTGCTGCCCGACGCAGATCTCGAGCTCGCCGCCGATGCGGTCATCGGTGCGGCGTACGGCTCGGCGGGCGAGCGGTGCATGGCGATCTCGGTGATGGTCGCGGTCGGCGACTCGGGCGATCGCATCGTGCCGCTGTTGCGCGAGCGCATCTCCAGGCTGCGGGTCGGGCCCGGCAACGATCCAAAGAGCGACATGGGCCCGCTCGTCACGCGCGCGCACCTCGACAAGGTCCGCGGCTACGTCGACACCGGCGTCGCCGAGGGCGCGACGCTCGTCGAGGACGGCCGCGACCCGAAGATCCCGGGCCACGAGCGCGGCTTCTTCCTGCGTCCCTGTCTGTTCGATCACGTCACGCCGAACATGACCATCTACAGCGACGAGATCTTCGGACCCGTGCTGTCGATCGTGCGCGTGCCGACGTACGACGCCGCGATGGAGCTCGTGCACGCGAACCCGTATGCGAACGGCGTCGCGATCTTCACGAACGACGGCGGTGCGGCGCGCAAGTTCCAGCACGAGGTGAAGGTCGGCATGGTCGGCATCAACGTACCGATCCCGGTGCCGATGGCCTACTACTCGTTCGGCGGGTGGAAGGCGTCGCTGTTCGGCGACACGCACGTGCACGGCAAAGAGGGCATCCACTTTTACACCCGCGGTAAGGTCATCACGTCGCGCTGGCCCGACCCGCGCTTCCGCGGTGTCGATCTCGGATTCCCCCAGAACAAGTGAGACTCGCCATGCATCGCATCATCGCAGTCAAAGTCGACGCGCGCGGCGAGGTGAAGGACGGCAAGAAGACGGTCGAGGCCGGCACGGTCGCGCGCTGCGATCTGTGCGAGCAGATCGTCGACGCGGTCGCGTCGGTCGCGTCCAACGCGTACGCGTGCAAGGTGTGCCTGCGCCAGCGGCTCGAGGCGATCACGGTCGCGCTGTACGAGCTGCGCGAGCCGGGCACCTCGGGTCTGCCGTGGGGCAAAGTCAGCGGTTAGGAGAGTCATGGCCCGCATCGATGAATCCCGTAGCGAGTGCGTGTTCGACGACTTCAAGGGGCCGTTCTTGCCCGACCAAGCGGTCATCGAAGCGAACCGCTGCCTGTACTGCAGCGACGCTCCGTGCATCACGGCGTGCCCGACATCGATCGATATCCCGGAGTTCATCCGCAAGATCTCGACCGGCAACATCAAGGGCAGCGCGAAGACGATCCTCGACGCGAACATCCACGGCATGAGCTGCGCGCGCGTGTGCCCGGTCGAGGTGCTGTGCGTCGGTGCATGCGTACACAACCATCAGGGCGTGCCGCCGATCCAGATCGGCAAGCTGCAGCGGTATGCGACCGACATCGCGTACGAGCAGGGCTGGCGCTTTTTCGAGGCCGGTGCGGCGACCGGCAAGAGCGTCGCGCTGGTCGGCGCCGGTCCGGCGTCGCTCGCCTGCGCACACGAGCTGCGCCGCTTCGGGCATGCGTGCACGATCTACGAGAAGCGCCCGGTCGTCGGCGGTCTCAACACCACCGGCGTCGCGCCGTACAAGATGCGCGCGGATCGATCGCTGGACGAGGTCGAGTGGATCCTCGGCATCGGTGGCATCGAGGTGAAGACGGGTGCACTTGTCGGCACGAGCCCGAGCTGGGAGCAGCTCGAGCGCGATCACGACGCGGTGTTCCTCGGCTTCGGCCTGGGCGTCGACTCGACGATGAACCTGCCGGGCGAAGAGGCTGCGGGGATCCACGGCGCGGTCGAGCTCATCGAGCGCATGAAGCTCGGCAAGGTCTCCGTCAGTGCCGTGCGCAATGCGGTCGTGGTCGGCGGTGGCAACACCGCGCTCGATGCGGTGCGCGAGCTGCTCGGGCTCGGCGCGCGCACGGTGACGCTCGTGTATCGCGGCACCGAAGCGGCGATGTCGGGGTACCACCACGAATGGGAAGCGGCGAAGGTCGAGGGCGCGCGTGCGCTCTGGCAAGCGCAGCCCGTCCAGTTTCTCGGCAAGGATCGGGTCGAGGGCGTTCGCTGCGTGCGCGTCGACGACGACAAGCGGCCGATCGCCGGCACCGAGCTCGACATCGAGGCGGATCTGGTGGTCGTCGCGATCGGCCAGGCGAAGCTCGGCGAGCTGGTCTCGGCGCTGCCGGGCGTGCAGGTCGACAAGGGCCGCATCGTCGTCGACGAAAACGGCGGCTGTGGCCGACCGAAGTATTGGGCGGGCGGCGACTGTGCGAACGGCGGCATGGAGGTCGTGAACGCGTCGGCCGAAGGCAAGCGGGCCGCGCGTGCGATCCATGGTTTCCTCAACGGTGCGAAGTAGCGACGCGGAGTAGGAGCGAGGCATGGTCGACATCAGCAGCAACTGCGGCGGCATCAAGTCCCCGAATCCGTTCTGGCTCGCATCCGCACCGCCGGCGAACTCGGGCGGCCAGATCCAGCGCGCGTTCGAGGCGGGCTGGGGTGGCGCGGTGTGGAAGACGCTCGGGCAGCCGATCCAGAACGTGTCGAGTCGCTTCGGCGGCATCGACTATCGCGGGCTCAAGAACATCGGCTTCAACAACATCGAGCTCATCACCGATCGTCCGCTCGAGTCGAACTTCCGCGAGATCTACGAGACGAAGAAGAGGTACCCAAAGCACGCGATCATCGTGTCGCTGATGGTCGAGACCCGTGACGAGTGGCGCGACATCATCAAGCGCGCGATCGATGCCGGCGCCGACGGACTCGAGCTGAACTTCGGCTGCCCGCACGGCATGTGCGAGCGTGGCATGGGCTCGGCGGTCGGCCAGGAGCCGAAGGTCAACACCGAGATCACGTCGTGGGCCGTCGACTACTCGACGGTGCCGGTGCTCGTGAAGCTGACGCCGAACGTCGCGAACATCGTGCCGCACGGACTCGCGGCGCAAAAAGGCGGCGCGCACGGCGTGTCGCTCATCAACACCATCAAGAGCATCATCGGCGTCGACATCGAGACGTTCGTTCCGCAGCCGCTGGTCGACGGGCGCTCGACCAATGGTGGCTACTGCGGCGCGGCGGTGCGACCGATCGCGCTGCATATGTGTGGTGCGCTCGCGCGCGAGCCGGGGTTCAACATCCCGATCAGCGGCATCGGCGGTATCACCAATTGGCGCGACGCCGTCGAGTTCATGCTGCTCGGGTCGTCGTCGGTGCAGGTGTGCACGGAGGTGATGCTCCGCGGCTACCGCATCGTCGAGGACATGATCGAGGGCCTCACCGAGTACATGGAACGCAAGGGCTTCAACAAGCTCGACGACTTCATCGGCAAGGCGGTTCCCAACTTCACGGAGTGGGGCGAGCTCGATCTCAACTTCGAGACCGTCGCGAAGATCGACGCGAGCAAGTGCATCGGCTGCCACCTGTGCGTGGTCGCGTGTGACGACGGGGCCCACCAGTGCATCCATCCGCCGCCGGCCGGCCAAGGTGGCGGCATCGAGCCCGCATCGCGCGTGCCCGTCATCGACGAAGCCGAGTGTGTCGGCTGTAATCTGTGCAAGATCGTGTGCCCGGTGCCGGATTGCATCTCGATGGTCGAGGTCGACAACGGCTTCGCGCGCGCGAGCTGGAACGATCACACCGGGTTGGGCAAGCCGCTGCGGCCGAAGAAAGCCGCGCACTAACGCGGCTGGTATCTTGGCGCCATGCGATCGCATGCCGCCACCGCCAGCGCGGCGGTCACCGGATCGGTGCCACTGGAGGTATCGGTGTCCGTGCCGCCGGCATGACACGGGTGTCGCGTGTTACGGTGCGTCGTCGTGTCGCAACTCGATGCACTGCTGCGCACGATCGCGATCGAAGCGCCGGTCGCGATCGCGTGCCTGTGGATCGCGACACGCAACGACGAGCGTCGCGCACCGCTATGGCAGATGGTGCTCGTCGTCATCGGTTGCAGCTTCATCACGCATCCGCTCGCGTGGTGGTGCAATCGCGGGCTCGTCGATCAGTTCACGTTCGCGACGCGCGCCACGATCATCGAGGCCGCCGTCGTGGTCGTGGAGGCGGTGATCCTGCGCGGTGGGTTGCTCGTGCGTTGGCCGATCGCGATCGTGACGTCGACCGTGATGAACATGGCGTCGTTCGGGTTCGGGCTGTGGCTCGCGAGTCGGTGACCGTCAGCAAGCCCGAGAACGAATGGCCTCGAGCACGAGCAGCATCGCGGGAAACTCGGCCCACGCGTGCACGCCGGCGATCGTGCCGTACCACGATCGCGCCGCCGCGAAGTCGGTCGCGTAGAGAATGACCCCGAGCATCGCGATCGCGACAATCGGAATCACCACGCGAGCCGGTACGCGCATCGGCATCGGCGCGTGCGTCGGCAGCACGAGCAACACGCCCACGTAGTGCGCGCACTGCAGGTACACGCACGCGGAGAACACGTACATCGCCGTCTCGGGGTGCTCGAACGGCGACGGGCCGGCGAACGCACCGAGGTGATCGAACAGCGGGCCGGTCGGGAGCGCGGTCGCTTCTGGTGCTGCGAGAGCCGCCAGCCATGCGTACGGCCAGCCCGTCGCGATGATGAGCGGCACTGCGACGTAGACGACGGCGCCGATGCGCCACAGCCTGCGCCGCGCTGCCGGCTCGGCGACCGCGGCGACCAGCGGCCACGGCGCGAGGTTGTGCAGCACGGCGAGCACCAGCAGCGTACCGAGTGGCGAGATGCAGAGGCCGACGCCGAGCGCGAGCGCAACGCCGATCGTGATCGCAGCGTGGGTGCGTCCGCCTCGAAGGGCGCGGGGCAGGAGCACGAGCACCGACGCGATGCCCGCGCCGATCTCGAGCATGTGGGCGCTCTCGCGATCGATCCAGTGCAGGTTCGCGGCGCAGCGGACCGCGAGCACGATGCCGAGCGCGAGCAGCACCAAGCCGAGCTCGGGGCGCATCAGCGCACGGCGATAGCGGACATCGAGGACGCGCAGCTCGACGACGGCGTGGGCGAGCCCGAAGGTCGCGAGCGTCAGCGAGTACGTGAGCAACGGGTAGGCGACCGCGGCGATCGCCGCGGCGCCGAGCAGCAACGCGAGCGGGACCGCGTGCCTCATTGCGATGCCATCATGCCACGCCGAACGGTGGCAACACGAGCGCCTCGGCCTTGCGCACGCGCTTGGCCGACAGCTCGACGCCGATCGCGTCGAGACCACGCGCATTCGCGACGGCGAGCATGGTGCCGTGCCCGCAGAACGGATCGACGATCGTGCGGCACGCGGTGCGATCGACGACGAATCGCACGGCCGCCTCGCACGCGGAGGTCCCCATCGCGCGCGCCCACGTCATCGCGCCCATCTGCGGCAGCACGTCCGGGCTCGACAGCCCCGGTGCGATCCGCAGCCCACGAGAGAACGCGAGCAGGTGCGCATGCGCAGGCCTTCCGAACGTCGTGGTGCCGGCGGGCGCACGACAGACGATCTTGTGCCACAGACACGCGGAGCCGCTGCGATCGGCGCCGGTGTGCACGAGGTGGCCTTTGTCGATCCACCGACCGTCGTGCTTGATGTCGGTCTGGTAGAAGATCGCGACGGCGTCGTCGTGGATGCGCGCCGTGATCGTCGCGGCAGTCGTGATGAACCACTCTCGCCACGCGTCGAGGTCCATGCGCATCTCGGAGACGTCGGGCAACGACGTGACGACCGCGTGCTCCGGACCGAATGCGAACGCCTCGATCCACGCCACGCCTTCCGCGTGATGCACGATGCGCGCAGGCACTCAGACGTCTTCGCACTTCACGCCGGGAAGATCCAGCAGGTCGCAGTCGACGGCGATCGACGTGCCCGACGGCACGGGCACACCTTCGCGACGCTCGACGAGCAGCTCGACGTTGAAGCCCGTAGTCACGCAGTGCGGCGCCATGTCGTCGACCTCCGCCGCGGTCGACTGATCTGGATCGTCGAGCACGCGATAGCAGGCGTGGACGAGCGGACCGGGAAAGTCCCACGCGTCGTCCTGGATCACGCAGGGCTCGACGACGCGATCGGGCTCGCCGGTCTCGACGGGGAACTGCTCGACGAGCTCGCAGCTCGGCTGCACGCCGGGATCGGGAGATACGTCGGCGACGCAGCCGCCGACGCACGCGCGCTCGCTGATCTCGCCGATTGCTCCGGCGATCGCCTCGAGCGCGACGCCGTAGTCGTCGGAACACACCGAGTACACGTTCGGCGCGTCGCCGGCGTACGACTCGACGACCGAGCGCAGGCGGACATCTGGCATGCCCGGCGGATTGTCGATGCTCTCTTGCCCGACGTTGCATGCCGGGCCGATGCCGTACTCCGCATTGAAATCGGTGAATACGGAGTCCTGGAACAGCTGCATGCCGGTGTCGGGGTAGTCGAGCGGCACGCCGGCGATGAGCGACAGGAACACCTGACCGTTGCCGCCCTGCGTCTGGCGCTGGAACGACAGCTGGGTCAGCGCCTCGGTGTAGCGCGACAGCGGATACAGCACGGCGAGGTCGGGGTTCGACGTCGGCTGGCCACTCCAACCTTTGTCGACCGCAATGCAATCGTCGTAGATGCCGGGTCCGCCATCGCAAGTCACGCCCGCTGTCCAACACGCGCCGGACGTCGGCTTTCCCGGGGTGGTCCAGAACACGTCGCCGGAGCTCTGCAAGAGCGCGTGGTTCTCGAGCGACGCCGAGCAATCGACCTCGTCGGTCAGGAAGATCACCGCGAGTAATGCGTCGCTGCGCAAAAAGCCCGCGGTGTCGTTCTGGATCACCGCGAGCATCGCCTCGAGCGGCCGCTCGTAGCCCGGCCCGTTGATCCCCGGCGGACCGATGCACTGCAGCGCCGCCGCGATATCGACCCCTTCGGGCAGGTTCGTCACGCCCTCGCTCTTCTCGACCCACGGCTGGTACAGCGCGAGGTTCTCGTAGATGCAGTTGTCGAGGCAGCCCCGCTGCTTCTCGTCGATCGTGCCGTGCTCCCACTCGAACACGAAATCCGACAGCCGCTCGCGGCATCCCGTCGACGCGAGCACGCCGTCCGCCGCTGTCGTCGTCACACCGATGCGGTAGTTGGCGCCGACCTGCTGGGTCTCGAGCACCTCGACGAACGATCGAAAGCTCTGCACCAACGTGCCTTGCTCGCCGCCCATCGAGCCGGAGTTGTCGACGACGAACAGGATGTCGACCGCACGTCGCAGCCGCAGCTCGATCGGGCACGTGCCGTCGAGATCGTTGCAGTCGATGACATCGGTCGAGCTGCTCTCGGCGAACGTCGTCTCGGAGTTGCCCGGTGGCTCTTGCGTCGTGACGTCCTCTCCGACATCGTCGCTGCCGTCGCCGGGGGTCGGGCCGACGAGGCCGGTGCGGCCGCACGCAATGCAACAAAGCGCCGCGCCCGTCACCCGTCGAAGACGCTGGCCAACCACGGATCCATCATCGGGCGCGCGTGCGGTGCTCGTCAATCGTGCTGCCACGGCAACCGTCCCTGCGGCCGCGGCGCCTCACCACAGCGGCGTGCGCTCGGTGTGGCAGAACACCGCGATCATGTCGCCGGGCTGCGCCCACTGTCGCGCACGCGTGACCGCGGTGCGCTCGTCCGCCGTCTCGTCGATCGCGGTCGGGGCGACGCCGCCGGCGACGAACGCCGCGCGCAGAATCGCGGGGACCTCGCCGGGCCCGCGCCCGCGGAGGTAGTCGGGCATGTCGCGAACGATCACGTGATCGGGGCGCATGCGGGCGATCTCGCCGGCGAGCGCGGCGAGCATCGCATCGCTGCGATCGCCGGCCATGCCGAACGAGACCAGCAATCGCCCGGGTCGTTCGCCGCGCAGCGCTGCGATGACGTCGACCTGGTGACGCAGCCCAGCGAGGTTGTGGGCGAAATCCAGCACGATGGTGACGCCACCGAGCTCATGGCGCTCGAGTCGACCGGGGTTATCGGCGATGTCGCGGCCGAACTCCCGCAGCGTCTCGGCGATCGCCGCCGCAGGTAGGCCGAGTCCCGTCGCGACGGCCGCGACGCCGAGCGCATTCGCGATGTTGTGCGTCGCGACGCCGCCGAGTGCGAGCGCAATGTCGTCGATCGCGACGATTGCATCGCGCTTGCTGCCGCGCGCACGCACGATCATGCCGCCGTCGACGAACCACCCCTCGCCGCCGGACTGGAGATGGCGCTGCACCCTCGGGTTGGCGGGACCGAGCGCGAACCACACCTGCGGTGCGGCGAACCTCCACGGGCGCGACGCGAGCGTCGGACTGTCGGCACCGAGGACGACCAGGCCGTCGGGCTGCACGCATCCGGCGATGATCGCCTTGACCGAGGCGAGCTCGTCCATCGTCTGGATGCCGAATTCGCCGAGGTGATCGTCGCTGACGTTGGTGATGAGCGCGGCGTCGCAGTGCGGCAGCACGAAGCCGCGGCGCAACAATCCACCTCGAGCCGTCTCGAGCACGGCGGCCTCGAGCTCGGGGCGGCGCAGCAGCCGTCGCGCCGCTCCCGGCCCAGTGCAATCACCGTCCTCGATCAGCTCGGTGCCGACGAAGATACCGTCGGTCGACGTGTGGCCGGCCGTCTGCCCCGTGCTCGCGAAGATCCGCGCGAGCCAGCGCGTGCACGTGGTCTTGCCGTTGGTCCCGGTGACCGCGATGACCGGGATCGTGCCGAGCATCGAGAAGTCGATCGCGTCGGGGTGGGGCACGCGGTCGAGGGCCCACGTGCGGCTGTGGACGCCGAGCCCGAGCGTCACGCCATCTTCGTCGAACAGCATGGGTAGGCCATGCGCGGTCGCGGCACGCTCGAGGAGCACGAGGTCGGCACGGCGCTCGGCAGCAATCAGCGCGGCAATGCGCGTCGCGTGCCGCTCGAGCACCGGCGTCGAGCGGCCGCGCAGCACCGCGGCCGCCGTCGCGAGCGCCCATTCGTTGACCTCGGTCGCGGCGTACAGCGCATCGAACGGCGCGGCGAATCCGACCGCCGCACCGCGACCATCGGCGAACGGACGCACGAACCTCGTCGCGTCGGACCAACCGACCGCGTCGAGCATCTGCGTTGCCGCGTCGTCCCACGCCGCGATTGCAGCGTCGACCGACTCGTCGGGACCGAGCTCGATCTCCGCGATCGCGGCGGGGTCGCGCAGCTGCAGGTTGGGACCGGTGAGTCGTCTGGAATCGAGCAGCTGCATCGCGTTGGTTCAGTCCTCGACGTCGCGGACGATTCGGACACCGCGCTCGTCCTCGACGAGCGTGCCGCCGAGCTCCCAGCGCTTCGTCTGCGGTGCGGTGTCACCGGGATCGACCCGGACCGGCTCCGCGGTCTCGACGATTGCACCGGGGCCGTCGGTCTTGAATTTCGTGATCTGCTTCCACGAGCGCGAGATCTTGTCGCCGAAGACGACGAGCAGATCGCCGGGCTTGCACGACACCAGCGCGCGATCGATCGACTCCTGCTCGTCGGGCACGACCTCGATCATCTCTGCCGCGACGCCACACGCAACGAGACCCTTGCGCAGCAGGCCCGTGATCTGGTCGCGATCACGACCGCGGGTGTCGTCGTCGGTGCGCAAGATGAAGCGATCGAACGCGCCTGCAGCCGCCTTCGCGACCTCGAACAGATCGTCGTCGCGCCGGTCGCCGGGCGCCGCGAGCACACACACGCGCTCGCCGGTGACCTCGAGCCGGGTCGCGAGATCGGCCATCGCCCGCACCGCCGCGGGGTTGTGCCCGTAGTCGAGGATCACGCGGAACGGCAGCTTGTCGAACACGTTGAGCCGACCGGGCGCCTGGAAGTAAGTCGTGTCGAACGTGCGCAGGCCCTGGCGGATGTTGTCGACCTTGCAGCCCATCACGAACGCCATGAGCGCGGCGAACATCGCGTTTTGCACGTTGAACATCGCCTTGCCCTCGAGCGTGGCAGGGATGAGGTGCGCCCACAGCAGCGGGATGTGGCTGCCGCGATCGTACAGCGTGATCATCTGCCCGTTGATGCCCTCTTCGAGCACCGCCGCCGCGCCGCCGGAGCGGATGTGCTGACGCACCAGATCGTGCTTCGGGTTGATCGTGACGTACGCGATGCGCTTCGCATCCGTATGGCCACCCATGTACAGCACGAGGTCGTCGTCGGCGTTGAGCACCGCACAGTCGCGCGCGACCTCGACGACGATGCGCTTGACCTCGGCGAGCTGCTCGAGCGTCTCGATGCCGCCCATGCCGAGGTGATCGGACGACACGTTGAGCACGCAGCCGACGTTGCAGGTGCGGTAGCCCATGCCGGCGCGCAACAAGCCACCGCGCGCCGTCTCGAGCACCGCGAAGTCCACCCGTGGATCCCGCAGAACCATCTGCGCCGCCATCGGGCCGGTCATGTCTCCGACCACCGTGCGTTCGCCGTCGATGTACACACCATCGGTCGTCGACAGACCGACGGTGAAGCCCGACATCTTCTGGATGTGCGCGAGCATGCGCGCCACGGTGGTCTTGCCGTTGGTGCCGGTGATCGCCGCGATCGGGATCCGCGACGGCGTGCCCGGCGGAAACAGCATCTCGATCACCGGCGCGGCGACGTCGCGCGGCGTGCCTTCGGTCGGCGATACGTGCATCCGGAAGCCCGGTGCAGCGTTGATCTCGCAGATGCCACCGCCGACGGTGCGGTGCGACTCGGAGATGTCGGGCGTGATGAAGTCGATGCCGGCGACGTCGAGACCGATCGCGCGTGCCGCTCGCACCGCGATCTCGCGGTTGTCGGGATGCACGACGTCGGTGAGATCGATCGCCGTGCCGCCGGTCGAGAGGTTGCCGGTCGAGCGCAGGTACATGATCTGGCCGGCCGCGAGCACGCTCGCCGTCGTGAGCCCGGCCTGCTCGAGCAGCCGCAACGCCTGGTGATCGAGCTCGATGCGCGTGAGCACCTTTTCGTGGCCGATGCCGCGCCGCGGATCCGCGTTGACGATCTCGACGAGCTGCTCGACGGTGTGCTCGCCGTCACCGACGACGTGCCCCGGCACGCGCTTCGCGACCGCGATGAGCTCACCGCCGACGACGAGCATGCGGTGATCGAACCCACCGATGTAGGTCTCGACGATCACGTGGCGCGCGTGCTCGACCGCCTTGTCGAACGCGGTGCGCACCGCCTCGTCGGAGCTCAGATCGATCGAGACCCCGCGGCCATGGTTCGCATCGAGCGGTTTCACGACGACCGGGTAGCCGAGACGGCGCGCCGATTCGACCGCGCGATCGGCCGTGCGCACGACGTACTGCTTCGGCACCGGCAGGCCGAGGTCGGCGAGGATGCGATTGGTCAGCTCCTTGTTCGACGCGATGTCGACGGCGATGTGCCGGGTCTCGGAGGTCACCGTCGCCTGGATCCGCTTTTGGAACCGACCGTGCCCGAGCTGGACGAGCGAGTGGTCGTTGAGCCGGATCCACGGAATGTCGCGCTCCTCGGCCGCGCGGATGATCGACGCGGTGGACGGGCCGAACTGACGACGCTGCGCGAACTCGATGAGATCGTCGAGCTCGCGACGAAAGTCGAGCACGTCGTCGGGATCGCTGCGCAGATCCGCGGGTAGCAACGAGTCGACGAGGCGCAACGCGAGCTGACCGGCGGCCTCGCCGACGCGCTCTTCCTCGAACTCGTAGACGACGTGATAGTGACCGACGGGACCGGCCGATCGGGTCTTGCCGAACGTCACCTTCGCGCCGGTCAGCACCTGGATCTCGATCGCGACGTGCTCGAGCACGTGCCCCATCCACGTGCCTTCGGCCTCGCTCATGCGCCGCACGAAGCCGCCGTGCGTGCCGTACGAGCACGTGTGCTCGACGAGCGACGGCACCGTGCTGAGCAGCTCGTCGACGAAGCCGGGCAGCTTGCCCGTCGGATGTTGCTCGAGTCGACCGAGGTCGACGCGCATCCGTATCACTGGGAAGTGGGCATAGAGGTTGGGACCACGGTAGACGCGACGCTCGAGGATCTTCATGGGGCCCAAAGTGCGAGAGCTGTCAGGGTGAGCGATCCTTTGTAGATCGGATCGCCGCCCCGCGTCACCCGTTGCGTCGCACAGGCTTGCGATGCGAGATGCCGGCGAAGTCGGCGGCGCAGAGCGCCTCACGTGCACTGATCCGCGGCAAGGGATAGGCTTGAAGAGATGGACGCGTCGAAGCTCGGGCTCGTGGTGACGATGGCGGCTTTGGTCGGCTGCTCCGCCGAGGAGCGCCCCGAGCAGACCTCGTCGACCACCCCGGTGACGCTCACGCAGAGCCCGACGACAGTCGATCCGCAGACCGAGACCCCGCCGGAGACGACGACCGGTGCGATCGACGACGATGACGATGACAACGACGACGAGACCGGCGACAAGCTCGACGTCGGTGCCGGCACCGGCATGAACTCCGGTGGCGACGAGATGACCGGTTGCACGAAGGTCGATCTGATCTTCGTCGTCGACGGCTCGGGCAGCATGGCGGACGAGCAGAGCAACCTGCTGTCGGCGTTCCCCGGCTTCATCGATACGATGCGCACGCAGCTCGCCGACGCCGATGGCTACAACGTCGGCGTCATCCGGACCGACGGCAACGACATCTCGTGCGTGCCCGGACGGTCGGGCGTGCTCGTGACCCGCAACTTCGCGGCTGGCTCGAGCATGGCGACCTGCACGCCGTATGCGTCGGGCATGCGCTACATGACGGAGCAAGACGATCTCACCTACAAGTTCGCCTGCGCCGCGCGAGTCGGCATCGGTGGCGACGGCGACGAGCAACCGGCCGCGTCCCTGATGGCCGCGCTGTCGGCCCCGAATACCGACATCGGCGAGTGCAACGAGGGATTTTTGCGCGACGACGCGCTGCTCGTGATCGTGATCATCACCGACGAGGAGGACGATCACGAGACCGAGGACGAGGCGTGTGGCAACGAGCCGGGCTCGGGATCGCCGGGCGAGCCGCAGGACTGGTTCGATGCGGTCGTCGCCGCGAAGGGCGGCGTCGAGCAGAACATCGTCGTGTTGTCGCTCATCGGACCGTCCGTCGATCCTTGCCCCGCGCTCGACAAGTGCAACGGCGGTATCACCGGCGCGGAGCCGTCGGTGCGGCTCGCGAACTTCACGTGGCTCTTCAGCCACGGCCACGTCGGCCCGGTGTGCGGCGACTACGATCCGTTCTTCGCCGAGACGGTCGCGGACATCGAGACCGCGTGCGACGAGTTCGTGCCGCCGGGGTAGCTCACGCAGACGGCGTCTACCGAGTGCGCTGGTAGGTGCAGCGCTCGTCGCCGGGGCCGCGCTCGACGAGCGAGCCCTCGACCACATCGAGCGCGCTCGGCAGCGGCTTGGCCTGCGGGCTCTTCTCGGCCGCGGATGTCAGTCTCACGCGATCGCCGGCGAGCGCGAACGTGCCGTCGCGTAGGACGATGCCGGACCACACGCACACCGCCCCCTTCGGACACGGCGAGACGAGGTCGGCGCTGCGAAACCTGCCGTCGGCGGTGAGCTCGAGCTCGCGCACGTACTTGCGCTCGCCGCAGCGCGGGGACGACCACGCGCCGACCACAGACGATGCGCCGTTGCTCGCAGTGGTGCCCGGCGCCGATCCGTCGAGCTCGAACGTCTCGTAGCGCTCGACCACCCTCATCTCGCCGCCCGGGAATCGCACCGTCTGCGCGCGGAGCTTCGGCAGCCCATCGCCCCCGAGCTCGAGCGTCGCGTCGCCGACCGGCTGACTGTCGACGTCGATGTCGAATGCGACGACGTCGCCCGCGACCGGCGACACCTCGCTCGGCGGACGACGATGGGCGCGGGTCTTCACCCATGCGTTCATCGGCGCCGCGCCATCGGTCTCGCCGGGCGGCAGCTCCGCGCGATCGGGCGGCTTCGCGGTCCACACCCGCGCGACGTTGTGCAGCACACCCATGCGCACGAGCCCGAGCAGCAGCGCCGGCTGCATCGCGGGCGGGCAGGGCATCTCGAGCTTCGCCGTGCCGCTCGCGCCGCGCAGCGTGGTGCCGTCGCACTCGATGCGTGCGACGCCGGCCTTACCGGCGAACGTGCCCTGGGCCGCGAGCAGCACCCGACCATCGGGCGCGATCGCGATCATGCCGCGCAGGTCGGACTCGATGCCGCCGTGCGACTCGACCTCGAACACGATGTGCACCCGGCCGGCGGCGAGCAGCCGCTGCTCGAGCGTATTGATCACGACGTCGGGTGCGGGCAGCGGTGGCGGCTTCGCGACGTCGATCGGCGCAGTGTCCGTACCGTCCGTCGGCAACAGGACCGGGGTCGGACGACACGCGACGAGGGCGAGCCAGGTCGCGGCGACCAGTCGCAGCCGGATCACGATTGTCCCGCGGGGGGCGGCTCGGCCTTGCGCGTGTGCAGATCGAAGGTCGACCCCGCGGTCAGCACGTGCAAGCGCACGCCGGTGAGACAGATCGCCTCGCCCGAGCTCGCCGTACCCATCGACGAGTGCTCGAGCGCCGATGCATCGACGATCGTGATCGCGCCGTTGCCCACGACCTGGATGAGGTCGTTCGAATCGATGAACCCGGCCGTGTCCTCGTCGAGGCCGATGCCGATCGCGAACGGGTTGTACGCGAGCGCGGCGAGCAGACGGCCGAGCCGGTCGCGCTGGCGGAAGTGCTGATCGATGATCACGCGGTTGGTCAGGCCGAAGCCCGGCGCGAGCGAGACCAGGCCGGCGCGCGGTGTCGAGCCGCTCTCGCCGAAAGCGATCATGTGCTCCGAGAGAACCGCCGCACCGGCCGACGTGCCGCCGACCGCGACGCCGCGTGCATTGAGCGAACGGATCTTCTTCGCGACCGGCGTTCCGCCGAGGATCGTCGAGATTCGCAGCTGGTTGCCGCCGGTGAGAAAAATGCCGGTCGCGTTCGCGAGCCGAAGGAGCCAGTCCTCGCGCTCGGTGTCGACGCGCTCCTCGTAGGGCAGCGCATACGCCTCACCGGCACCGAGCTCCGTGAACAGCGTCTCGTAGCGGCTGCCGGTGTCGCGCATCGTCGACGCCGTCGGGATCACGGCGATTCGCGCGTCGGAACCACCGGCGACCTCGACGAAGCGGTTGAGAATCACCGCGCCGGCCGCTTTGTCCTCGGCGCCACCGACGGGAACGATGTAGCCGCGAGCAACGCTCGGATCGACCTTCGCAGGGCACATGCGCTTAAGCCATCACCTTTCGAACATCCCGCGGCGGATCGATACGCCATCACGCACCCACGGTCGACCGCGTGCGATCACGTGGCTGATGAGACCGTCGTCGTCGAGCACGACGAGATCGGCGTCGGCGCCGGTCTCGATGCGACCCTTGCGCGGCAGCCGCAGGAGGTCGGCGACGTTGGTCGAGAACGGCATGATCGCCGAGGCCGTCACGAGGCCGTAGCCGAGCATGCGCCGCAGCGTGAGCATCAGGCTCGCCGGCTGGCCGACGTCCATCGCGACGAGACGACCGTCGCCGTCGAACGTCGGCATGCAGCCGCCGCCGTCGGACGAGCACGTGATGCGCTCGATCGGCACGCCGGCGTCGAGGCACGCCGCGATCGCCTCGTGGGCCGCGATCGCGTCGCTGCGGTCGAGATCGGTGTCGGGAAACGCGGTCACATCGATCGTGCAGCCGTATTCACGCGCGAGCGCCTGCGCCTCGCGCAACAGGCCGGGGTTCCGGTTGACGTGCGTCGGATGGAACATGCGCGGCGGCAGCTCCGATGCGTCGAGGGCACGGCGCACGAGATCGAGCCCGCGTCGACCATCGCCGAGGTGCAGGTGCAGCACGCCCGCCTTGCCCGACATCATGCCGGCGGTGTGCACGTCGCCGGCGATGCGCAGCAGCTCGTCGAGCGTCGGCTGTGACGAGCGGTGATCGGAGATCGCGAGCTCGCCGACGCCGATCACCGGATCGATATAGACCAGATCGCTGCGGATCGATCCGGTGAGCGTGCGGACCGGAACCTCGTAGTTGCCGGTCCAGCACCACGCCGACAGACCCTCTGCGCGCAGCCCGAGCACCGACGCGACGAGCTCGCCGACGCTGCGGGTGGTGCCGTCGGTGCCGAGCACACCGATGCAGGTCGTGACGCCGCAGTGGGCCAGCGCGCCCGGGCCGAGCGGTGGAACCCGGGTGTGCGGTCCGCCTTCGCCACCACCGCCGGTGACGTGGACGTGCGCGTCGACGAGTCCAGGGATGAGGCGGCGACCACCGAGCTCGATCGTGTCGCACGCGATCGACGACGGCATCTCGATGCTCGGTGCGACAGCGACGATGCGCTCGCTCGCAACGAGCACGTCCACCCGGCCCATCGGGAGCGGGGCGTGCACGTCGGCGTCGCGCAGCAGCAGGAACATCGTTCGCGCGGAGAGTAGCAGGGCTGCTACCCGCGGGTGGCGCATGGCGGAGGATGAAGTCGACCGGTTCGGAGACCGGTTGGGGATCACCCGCACGCTGCAGGAGACCGACAGCGTCGACGGTGTGAGCGAGGCGGGGCTCGCACGCGGCACCGCGCTCGGCCGCGACATCCCTCGACGAGACGGCGGATTCGACGGCCGAGCTCGGCCATCGTGTGGTGATCACGAAGAGCGAGGTCGAGGAGACTGCGAGCACCATCCTGCAGTTGGGTGAGTGGCTCGTCACCCACCTACCGGCCCGCCCCAGCTGCCGGCGCGCCGCCCCCCCGAGCGTCGTCGACACGCAGACCCTCCACGATGTTCTCGGGGAAACTAGGACATCTACGAAGCCGGTTCGGACACAGCTGCGCCCGCGTCAGCTCGCGCGGCCGCTGCGTCACCACGAGCAGCGCGACGACGAGACTCGTGGCGAGCAGGACCACTGGCAGCCACACTTGTCAACGCCCTCAGCGATCCTCCGCGTCTCCGTACTCCGCCATTTTCTGCCAGACTGCCTGCCAGAACGGGAACGGAAGCAACGCGACCGGCTCGATGTCGGCGGCCGCCACAGCGCCCGCATCGTCGAGATCGATGAACGTCCGCACGGCAAAACCAGTTGCCGTCGCGATCAACGGCACCTCGACGCAGTATGCGTGGCGTGGACGGGTGCTCACGCCGGGAGCGATCTCGACGAACCCATCGCCATGCTCGAGAAGCACGAGACCGCGACGGCTCTTCTCTTGGGTGCTGGCCCACGTATGGTCGAAGTACACGACCCACCCGACGAACGACGCCCCCACCTACCTACGCCCCCTTCGCGGCACGCCGCTTCGCGATGTACTTCGCGACTGCGGCTTCTTGCCGCTCGTGCTCTGCCTGGACTGCGACCAGATCCATCGACGTGATTCTCGCGAGGAGCGGCGACTCGGGGAGCTTGCGTCCGCTTTGGACCGCGGACCCGACCAGAAAAGCGACGTAGTCCAGCAACCCCTGCCGCGCGCGTGTGTGCAGGTCGTCGCGCAGCCACTCGGGCATGGGACCACCGTCGTCGTCGTCGAGGACGAGCAATCCGAGCTGCCCGACGAAGGCACCGTAGAGCGCAGCTTGAACCGGGCGTGGCAACTCGTTCCCGTAGAGCAGGTCTCGGATGCTGGGCATCGACAGCGGTGCGCCGTCTGCCGCCGAATCATGCCCGCCACCGGCGACGCTCGCCTGCTCCGCGTTCCCCTCGATGAACCCGAGTCCGAGGGTCAGGGAAAGAAGGAACAGGTCACGGAGTTCCACTAGACCCTCGGTTACCTCGAATCCCTCGTGCTCGGCGAGCTGCGCGAGAAGGTCGCCGAAAACCTGCGCCTGCTGGAACGAGGCGAAGTCATCGCCGCAGATCTGTTCCGAGAGCACCCAAGTGAGCTCATCAGGCGATCGCGCACCTCGGACGCCATCGACGATTCGCGCCATGCTCGCGAGCAGCTTCTCGAGGTCGAAGCGCGTCACGCTGCCCGGACGGGGGCCTAAGGGTGCCTGCTCGTCGTGACGCTCGGCATTCGCGGTCGCGGCCACCACGGCGACGTTCGCCAAGCTGGCCGAAACGAGCACGCGTTTGAGGAGGCGCTTCACGGCCCTCGAGCATAGCAGCCCAACCGGGGAGCGCCTACGTGCTGGAGGCGCCCGGCTCATGCGCTACCGGGCTCGGAGACCGGGTTCATAGCCGATGCAGAGCGCTTCGCACGAACTTCGCGGAGAGCACCCTCGAGGCGGTTCAGGAATCGATACCAGGTCGAGCACACTCGTGACCCGCGGCGCACAGTCACGTCATCGACGTCGCGAGGTTCACGTAAGTGTCCGACAGGCACATGCCTCCGCGCTCCTTCGCCATGCGGCGCATCTCGACGAGGCCCACCGGCGCGAGCCCGGCGCAGCGGCGACACCAGGAGCCGCGCTTGATCGACGCTGGCGTCGCCGACCACCGATGACCCTCGCGGCACTTCCAGCGCAGCGGTGCCATGCCGTGGAGGTAGCGTCGCGAGGTACACCAGCCGCCGCGCTCACGCGCGATCACCCGCAGCTCGAGAAGTGCGGCGGCGTGGTTTCCGTGGGTGGTTCGCGGCTCCCAGCTCGCGCGGTGCTTGCGATAGCAACTCGTGCAGATCGGTTTGTCGTCGGTGGTTCGTGCCTTCACCGTCGTGTCGCGCCCGCAGATCGAACACGCCTCGGTGGGCTGTGCGCGCGCGCGATAGCAGGGCTCGCAGATCTCCGCGCCGAGGCGTTGGTTGTGCTGGACGGGACGCCAGCCCCCGCACACGCTGCACCGACCGTCGTGGATGTATGCGGACAAGGCGACGCGTGATCTTGATGCCCTGTCCGCAGCGTCGGCAACCGACGATCACATCCGCGGCAGATGGACGCGCTGCGCCCCGCCGCGCGCGACCACGATCTCGCCGTCCCGGTACCGCGCGAGGTAGTCCGCGCGCACGCCGGGGCAGACGGCCTCGTGCTCGCACCCGCGGCACGCGTCGACGTGAGTGCCGGGTGTCAGGCGACTCGCGGCGAGATCGAACGTCGCGTCCGGGCTCACGACGCGCACACCATCGGCGGCGGGATCCCACGCGAGCCCGTGCAACGGCCCGAGCACACACCGCGGGATGTGCAGCGATCGCAGCCGCACGCCGAGTTCCGTCGCGACCTCGGCCGCGCGCGCGATGTCCGGCATCACCTCGGTCATCCGCGGCATCGACTCGAGGTTGTCGGCGTTGTGATCGGTGAGCGAGACGAACCACAGATCGACCGCGCGGATGCCGAGCCCATGCAACCACCGCACGGCCGCGGGCAGCCGCGCGTGGGTGCTGCGCTGGAGGATCACGTCCGCACCCGCGACGATGCCCGCGTCCGCGACCGCACGAACCCCCGCGACCATCGCGTCGTACGTGCCGGCCCTGCGCACGAGCGCTTCGTACGGCTCGCGCTCGTGGGTGTGGATCGACACGTGGATCACCGAGACGCCCGCGTCGACGAGACGACCGAGGTTGCTGCCCGCGCCGAGCAGCAGGCCATTGGTCTGGAGCTTGATCTCGCGGAACCCGAGCCTGTGTGCGCGGCGGACGAGCCCGAGCAGATCGGCACGAATCGTCGGCTCGCCACCGGTGAGCTGGACGCGCTCGATCCCGTCGGCACGCGCGCGCTGCATCGCGGCGACCACTGCGGCGGTGGGCAGTGATCGCTCGCGCATCGCCGGTGAGATCGTGCAGTAATCGCAGGCCAGGTTGCAGTCGTACTGCAGGATCAGATCGAGCAGTCGGCGGTCACCGGCCATGCGCTCAGCTCGTTTCCGGGGTGGGCACGCGCCCGCCCTCGCGAACCTCCCACACGCCGGGCGCATGGGTCACGTCGAAGATCGGCAGACCCTTCGCGAGCACCGCGAGCGTCGCGGTGGCTTGCGCCGCGGCGAGCTCGTCGACCGTCGCACGCAGTGTCGCGACCGACACCTGTGGCACGAGTGCGCGCTGCTGCAGCGCGAAGCTGATGAGCTGACCGCGCAGGAACGTGACGACCTGCGGATGCACGACGAACATCTGCGTGCCCTCGCACGACGGCGAGACCAGCGGGATCGGCGTGAACGGTTGCAGCTCACCCGCGACGTGCACCTGCAGCACGGCGCGCTCGGCATGACCGCCCGCGAGCGGCACGAACTCGGCCTCGATCGCGCCGTTCCACCGCGCGGTCAAGAACGTGTGCAGGAACATGCGGATCAGCTCCTCGCGCACACCATAGCGCTCGGGGTTCTGCCACATCATCCGCACGTGGCCGCAGCCGAGATGCTCGGGTTGCAGCAGGTGCTCGAGCACGATCTCGCGGAGCTCGGGCGGCGGGTTCTGCATGAACGCGCGCCACTGCATCGTCTCGGAGATCCCCGCGAGCGCGGCATCGAGCCGCGGATCGCTGCGCATCGATGCGACGCCGGCATTCGCGGAGTTGACGTCGGTGTGGATGTAGAAGCGGCCCATCGCGTCGAGGCGGCGCGCGAACAGGGCGCGCACCTCGGGCTGGGTGAAGCGCTTGTTGCACGCCTTCTCGATCGAGGCGAGCAGCAGCAGGAACTCGCCGGCGTCGCCACCGAGCGTGCCGACGACGCCGCTCTCGTCGCGGCCGTCGACGCACGAGAGTCGGCCGTGCAGCAGCAGCGCTGCGAGCTTGAGGAAGCGGACCGACGACGGATCGCCGACGTGTCGCTCGATGCGATCGACGGTCAGCTCGTCGTCGTTCGGTGCGATCGGCTCGATGGTGCGCAGGCGATCGGGGCGCTCGAGGATCGCGGGGTCGCGCGACGTCGAGAAGCCGAGGTTCTTCCACGCGACCATCCCGCCCTCGAGCGAGCCGACCATCCGCATGCCTTCGGCTTCGAGTGCCTGTGCGAAGCCGCCGGCACGCTCGCCACCGCGTGAGATGAGGATGACCGGTGCGTCGCGATGCAGGCGCTGGCGCAGCGACATCACGCGATCCCGCGGCACCCAGTCGGCACCGGGGATGTACCCGAGCGCACCGACGAGCTCACCGGGCTCGCGCACGTCGACGAGCCGGACCGAGCGGCCCTGTCGCGCGACGAACTCCGCGGGCAGCAGGGGAATCCCGCTCGGCGAGCGTACGGTCGAAGACACCCAGTTCACGCGGAACATCCGCTCGACCTGGGGAATGGTTCCAATCGGGGGAATCAGCTCGTCGTCGTCGGCCACAGGCGCACGATGATAGCGAAAGTGGCGCGGCGCTCGGTGGCTGCGGTAAGACATTGCGCATGCGAGCGATGCTGGCGTGGCGCGCGGTGCGAGCCCTGGCGGTCACGTCGGTGCTCGCCGGCTGTGCGGCGCGCGGCGGCACGACGAAGCCGCCCGATCGGGCGGGGGCAAGGGCGACGACCGCAAACGCGCCGATCGACCGCACGCCGATCGTCCGGGCGCCCGTCGTCGATGCACCGACCGAGGTCGTGCCCGAGCCGGAGACACCGGCGACCGCGAGCACGCCGCCCTTTCTCGACGGACCCGCGGCTCCGGCCGCACCGACGGCCGCGCAGCGCGATGCACTGTTCGCATCGCCCGAGGATCCCGAGCCGCAGGTGCGCGGCGGGATCGTCAAGGCGCTCGAGGATGTCTCGTACATCGTCGGCAACGAGTGGTCGCTCGATGCGTTCCGCACCAGCATCGCGGACAAGGGCGGCGGCTACGTCGGCGTCGGCCCCGATCAGGCGTACCTCTTCATCGGCTGGCAGCGCCCCGAGTTCGCGTGGCTCATCGACTACGACCCGAAGGTCATGCGCGTGCACGCGATGTACCGCGCGATGTTCGAGATCGCCGAGACCCGCAAGGAGTTCCTCGCGGCATTCGACCCGGCGTCTTCCGATCGCATCAGCAAGCTGCTCGTGGAGTACGAGGATTCGAAGCTGCGGCGGATGTATCGCAACAACCGCGACATGTTTCGCTGGCGGCTGCGCACCGTCGAACGCAACCTGAAGCGGCGCGGCGTCGCGAGCTGGCTGACCGACGATGCGACGTACACATTCGTGCGCGACATGGTGCTCGGCGATCGTGTGCGACCGCTGCGTGTCGATCTCAACGAGACCGCGGGCATGGCCGGCATCGCCGACGCCGCACGCAAGCTCGGCGTGACGATTCGCGTCGTGTACTTGTCCAATGCCGAGGAATACTGGGACAGCTACGGCGACCAGTTCGAGCGCAACCTCGCCGCGCTTCCGCACGACGACGCGTCGCTCGTGCTGCGCACGCGGCTGGTGTGGCACCACAACCGCGACTACATCTACAACGTGCAGCCGCTGGGCGTGTTCCTCGCGTGGCTCGCGGTCCCGCGGGTGCGCACGCTCGAGGACATCCTCGGCGAGAAAATTCCGTCCGCGAAGGATGCGATCGACTTCGTGCGCAGCGACGCGCTGCCGCCCGCGGCTCAGATCCCGCGCGCCGCGTCTTCGTTGCGCTCGCCGACGACCGGTGCTTCGGGCGCGGCCGGCTTGCCGCGCAGCGCCGCAGCATCATCGACGGTCGCGGCGCAGCGAAACCCGTAGTGGTGAAATGGTGAGTTGCCGGGCGGCTGGGCACGACGCACCCAGCCAGTAGCGAGCTCGGCGCTCCAGTACCACGAGCCACCCTTCACGATCTTCTGGGGGAACTCGGCGCACGTGTCGGCGCCGTCGCAAGGTCCCTTCGGATCGACGCCGGAGCAGTTCGCACCGCATGTCGCGAGATCGGGCGCATACCAGTCGGCGACGTACTCCCACGCGTTGCCGGCCATGTCGAACAGGCCATACCTGCCGGCCGCGCGCGAGCCGACGACGAACGTTCGGCCCTTGTACGGATCGCTGCTGCGTGCCATCGGTGTGCCGCAGCTGCGACCTTTCTTGTCACGGATCACCGCGCGCTTGCAGGTCGCTGGATCCTCACCCCACGGATGTGCGGCGCCGTCTGGTCCACGCGCCGCGGCTTCCCACTGGGCTTCGGTTGGCAAGCGCTTGCCGTGCGCGCCGCAGTACTGGTTCGCGGCGATCCACGACATGCCGACGTTCGGTTGATGCGGACGACTGAAGTCGGGATAAAACGGCCCGCCCTTGCGACAGTCGCCTCGCTTCACGCACGCCTTGTACTCGGCGATCGTGACCTCGAATTGGTCGAGGTAGAACGTCTGGAGAAACACCTCGAGCTGCGGTCGCGCATTGTCGGGGCCGTCGTTCGTGCCGCGAACGAAGCGACCGCCGGGGATGCACGACATGTTCGCGGGCGCATCGGCGCATGGGACGATCGCAGTGCCATCGGGCAAGCTCGGACCGACGGGCTTCGGTGGATCGACGGGCACAGCAGCTGGCGCCGCCGTCGATACAGATGGCGGCGATCCGGCGATCGGCTCCGCAACGGATGCCGCCGTCGCCGGTCGCTGGTCGGTTGGTGCGGGCGCGGAGGTCGTGGCGCAGGCCGAGCCGATCGCGAAGATGAGGGAAGGTGTCCGCACGCGCGGAGCCTGGCCTGCGGCATGCCGTCAGGCAAGTCGACGGCTGCGCGTCGGCGGGATATCGTGGGCTTCGGTGAGCGACACCATCTCTGAAGAGATCACGGCTCTGCTCGGCGATCTCGAGAGCGATCGGATCGAGCGCACGAGCTCAGCCAAGAATCGGGACAAGTTGGGTCGGGCGATCTGCGCGTTTGCCAACGATTTCCCGAACAACGGGAAGCCGGGCCTGCTGTTCGTCGGCGTGAACGACGATGGAACTCTGTCTGGGCTCGAGGTCACGGATCAACTCCTTCGCGATCTCGGCGGGCTGCGCAGCGAGGGGCTGATCCAGCCGATCCCGGCGATGACGGTCGAACGCGTCGTGCTACCGCAGGGCGAGATCGCGGTCGTGAAGGTGGAGCCGTCGGACATGCCACCCGTCCGCTTCGACGGTCGGGTGCACATCCGAGTCGGGCCGCGGCGGGCCATCGCGTCGGAGCAGGAGGAGCGAATGCTGACCGAGCGGCGGGTCTCGGCGGCGCGGACGTTCGACCTCCAACCGTGTCGCGGAGCGACGCTCGACGACCTCGCCCTCGCGTTGTTCTCGACTGGCTACCGCCCGCAGGCGGTGAGTGCCGATGTGATTGCCGAGAACGGCCGTCCCATCGAGCAGCAACTCGCGGCGCTCCGCTTCTTCGACCCCCGCGCCAGCGCGCCGACCCACGCCGGAGTCCTGCTCTTCGGCAAAGATCCTCGCGCTTGGCTGCGTGGCGCCTATGTCCAGTTCCTGCGGATCGATGGCACGAGCCTCGCGCACGACGTCGTTGCCGAACAAGAAGTCTCGGGCGACCTGGCCGCGATGTTGCGGAGGCTCGACGACCTGACGTCCGCGTACTTGCGACGTCGGCCGGCCGCGGTGCCCGGTTCCGTGCTCGCGGAGAAGACGGTCCAGACCTACCCTCCCAAGGCGCTGCGCGAGCTGCTTCTCAACGCAGTCATGCACCGGAGCTACGACAGCAACGCACCCGTGCGGTACTACTGGTTCGACGATCGGATCGAGATCGACAACCCCGGCGGCCTATACGGTGCCGCAAGGCCGGAGAACTTTCCGAGTCGCAACGACTATCGCAATCCCGTCCTCGCCGAGGCGATGAAGGTCTTCGGGTTCGTCAATCGCTTCGGCCGCGGCGTGCTGCGAGCGCAAGACGAGTTGGTCAAGAACGGGAATCCCCAGGCGGAGTTCAGTTTCGCCGATCCGGGAACCGTGCGCGTGACGCTACGGGTGGCGGAGCCATGACGTCGGTTGGTTTCTTCAACCCGTTGGCCAACGCTTCGCGGTCGCGCCTCGTACTCGACATGGGCTGGGTGCTCGCGGACTCCGGCTTTCGCGTGGTCCTCGTGGATCTCGATCCCGCCGCGTCGCTGACCGAGCTCATAGGCGCGCTCGATCGAGCCTCCAGCACGATGTTCGACGCGCTCACTGCGGCTCGGTACGGCGCCGCGATTCCAGCCGTGGTCGAGATCGAAGCGTCGCTGCTGATTGCGGCGGCCGATCCCCGGCTCGCGTCCCTCGATGCCACCGCGGTCACTGACAGCAGCGCCACGGAGCTCCGCGACGCGCTCCATCGGCTGATCGCCGCTCTCGCCGCCGATGCGGATGCGGATTTCGTGCTCTGCGATTTGCCCGCTGGTTTGGGCGCGCTGGCGCGTGCGGGGCTCGCATGCGTGGGCCCGGTATGGGTGCCGGTTTCGGGGCGCAAGCTCGAGAGCTATGTGGCCACGGGACTCGCCTCGACCTGGGCGAGCTGGAACGGAGTGTCGGAGTCACCGCGGGACCGTTTCGATTGGATCGAGGTCCACGTCGGTCACGATGCCGAGAATGCGCGGGCGGCTGCAGCTCGCTTCCTCGACGTGCTCGGCGGACGGGTCGTCGGCCGGCTGAAAGAGTTCCCGAGCTTGTCCACACTTGCCAGCGTGGCGCGCAAGCCGACTGTGGCGCTGAGCACCGCCGATGGCGCGAACGACTCGCAGCTCGCCGCGGTTGCCGATCTCCGTCGCCAACACGAGGCACTCGCGACGACGTTGCTCGCTTGCGTGGGGTTTCACCGTGACGACGCGTTCCGCGAGAAGGTCGAGCTGGCGCTGTACTCAGTGCTGTCGGATGACATCCCGTCGGTGCTCGATTCGCTGTCGCCGGGAACCCGCATTCATTCGATCTCGGACGTCGAGCTGGAGCGGATCGAAGTGCGCAGGGGCGGCGTTCGGGTGACCGGGGGTGCCTCCGTCGATGTCGATCTGCACTGGGGCAGCCGCGACGACGCGGTGGATAGGAGTGCTTCGTTTCCTCTGCGCTTCGAGCTCGATCTCGACCGCTCGCATGCGTCGGCGAACGAGGTCCGTCGCCTCGACGTCGACACATCGTCGTTCCACGAGTGACAGGCACGAGACGCGCCTCACGGCCCGTCCTTGGTCGGCACCACGCACGCGCCGACCCAATCGAATAGTGGCGGCCCTTCGCCGGGATCGAACAGCGGCTCGCACAGGTGCTCCGGTGCCCCCGGACAATTCGCCGACGCCGCGGGATCGCGGGTGTCGCAGAACGGCGTGCAGCAGCCGTCGGCATGCGGGCACTCGAAGAACTCCGGCGGATCCGCGCACAGCATCCCGGCGTCGCACTGGTTGGTGAAGATGCACGGATCGCCGTACGCGCCGAGCCCACCCGACGCGTCGTCGAGGCACGTGAAGTGATCGCCGATGCGATAGCACTGCTGCTCGCCGGGACACGTGCCGCCGAACGGATCGCAGCCCGTCGAGCACAGCCGCGGGATGATGTCGGGGTTGCCGACGCAGCGTGCGATCGGGTCCGCACACACGAGATCCGGCGCGTCGGGATCCTCGACGCACAGCGCAACGCACTCGCCGAGCAGTGCGTCGTCGTCGTAGATCACGCAGTAGAGGCCGCGACCGCAGTCGTCGAGGCCGCTCGCGCTCCAGTCCTGCACCGTGCACGACTGCTCGACATCCGCGGCCGGCTCGGCGATCGGAATGCACCGCGTGGCATCGGGACTGACGCCGCCGTCGCTCGCGTACGGCGTGCACTTTTGCCCGACTGCGCAGTCGTCGGCGTACAGCGAGCACGCAGCAAACGCGCCGACGTCGGGCATCGTGATCAACCCGCCGCCCGTATCGCTCGAGACCTCGTCACTCGCGGTCGTCGTCGTGTCGGCGACCGTAGAGCTCGGGCTCGTCGTCGTGTTGCCGGTGTCGCTCGATGTGCTCGAGCTCGTCGACGACGGCGTATCGCCACACGCGACGAGCACCAATCCGGCGACCAGACTCCGAACCACCGCGGCAGAGCATACGCGCGCGCATGATTGGCATCAATACGACGAGTCGAAGGGATCCTTCATGTCCGCCGACGACGGCTTCGACACGTCGCCGTCGCGCGCCTCGTCACCGAACGGATCCTCGAGATCCGGCGGCGACGTGCCGAACGGGTTCTTCAGGTCGGGCGAGCCGGACGGTTTGCTCGGCGGTGGCGGGCGTCGCGGCTTGCTCGCCGCCGTCGACGGATCCTCCGTGGTGATGGCACGCCACAGGCGAGACTTGACGGTGCCGAGATCGATCTCGAGCGCCGCCGCGATCTCGGGATACGTGAGCTCGTGGTACGCACGCAGCACGAACGCGGCGCGGATCTCCGGTGCGAGCTCGTCGAGCGCGCTCGCGATGGCGGCGGCCAACGCATGCTGCTCGGCGCCCGTGTCGGCGCGCTCCGGTCCGATCGCGACCTCGGGATCGAACGTCGCGACCACGCGCACGCGGCGGCGCAGATCGTCGATCACCGTGCGCGTCGCTACTGTCAGCACCCAGGTCGACAGTTTGGCCGGCCCGTCGTCGACGAAGCGCGGCAGCGCGCGCACGATCCGGATCAGCGCCTCCTGCGTCACGTCTTCGACCACGCCGGCTCGACCCGCCGCGCCGAGCATGCGCGTGCACAGTCGAAATACCGGTGTCTGGGACCACTGCACGAACGCGCGCTGTGCCCACGGCTCGCCGCGCCGCGCTGCTGCGAGCGTCGCGGCGTCGATCCCGTGGCGTGGGGGCTGCTGGCCTGCCGCCGCCGGTGCGGGCCCCGCCTCCGGCGGCTTGCGTGATCGCGCCATGCTCACGGGTGATTGTCTCGGAATGCGGGCCGCATTGGTTCCCCCCCAACGTTGAAACCAAGGTTCGAGCCACGGTTCAACCCGCTCGTCGCGATCGCTCGGAACCTGCCGACCATGGCAGACAACTTCGGTATGATGCGAAGGAATCGATTGCCCATGAACCGCTCCGCATCCGCAATGGTTCTCGTGTGCTTCCTCGTGGGCTGCAGCGACGGCGGTCGCGAGGTGGCCGCCGAGGCATCGGGGCCGCCGCTCACCACGCTGACCCAGGGTGGTACGGCCGACGACGACAGCCCTCCGAACGACGCTGACACCTCCGTGCTGCTCGACTTCGGCGAAGGCGGCACGGCGGACGACGGCGTCGCGGAGGGTAGCGGCAACTGCGATCCGAAGCCGACGAACGGCACGCTCACCGGCACCGTCTACGCGCCGAACCTGCAGATCCCGATCAGCGGCGCGCTCGTGTACGTGTCGTCCGACGATCCCGAGCCGGTGCCCGATGGCGTCTACTGTGCCGAGTGCGTCGGTGTGCCGTGCGACGCCCAGTTCGTGCTGACGAATGCGGATGGCTCCTTCGAGCTGCCGATCTCGGCGGGCGCGGGGCAAAAGCTGATCGTGCAAAAAGGCGAGTTCCTCCACGCGACGCCCATCGATCTGCTGGAGGGGCCGAACACGGTGCTGCCCGAGCAGAGCAGCCTTCCCGGCGAGTGGAATCCGGCGCAGGGCAAGTGGATCCCACGCGTCGCCGTCGTCGACACGTTCAACGACAGCATCTTCAACATCCTCGCGAAGATCGGGATGGCCGAGGTCGATGGCACCGGCGCGCTCGTGCAGGGCACCGAGAACTTCGATCTGATGGATCAGCCGACCGGTGGTGCGCTGCTCGACGATCTCGACGCGATGCGCCAGTACCACATCATCTTCGTGCCGTGCATGGCGCAGGCGGGCATGGGCACGCTCACCGAGCTGCGGATGATCAACATCCGTCAGTGGGTCGACGAGGGCGGCAAGTTCTACGTCACCGACTGGGCGAACGAATACATCTACGAGACGTTCCCGGTGTACC
>Ga0163144_10001329_pt1 | contig 58444 bp, 52 predicted proteins | sample OliLak19BULKMAT1_FD_123175 | JGI IMG/M metagenome (GOLD analysis project Ga0163144, IMG submission 123175) | Freshwater microbial mat bacterial communities from Lake Vanda, McMurdo Dry Valleys, Antarctica - Oligotrophic Lake LV.19.BULKMAT1 | ecosystem: Environmental > Aquatic > Freshwater >...
ACCAGCAAATGTATATGTTGGACTAGGTTGCTCTGGACAAGTCAATGTTACTATTTGTGCATTCATTGACGTGGTGGCAAATATCAACATCATCGTCAAAATTGATGTGATACCTAGGTGCCTAAAACACCTGATAAGAGAAGCTGAGGATCTACCCCCCCCCCTAGTGAATAAAATTGTTTTTTCATTATTAAATGATATTAAAACTAGTGAAATTCAAAAATAAATAAAACTATTTAGGAAAAAAGTACCAAAATTACAGCAACTGTAACAAGGTATTTTAGGCTTTTTATTCTTTATTTTAAGTTAATCTATTATGAGATAGTCAGATATAATTATATTTTTTTGGTCAAATGTAACATTTTCTATATAAAAATAAATTTATGTCCTCAGAATAATAACTTTTATACCCACCACCCATAAAAAAACCCGAGGCCTAAACTTCGGGTTTCAACATAAAACATACATTATCTTAGATTATCCACAGGGATAATGCTAATATTAGGTGAAATTAATTATTTCCAGACAAAAGTATTCATATATGCTGTACTAAAGTTACCATCTTGGAAATTTTTATCGTTCATTATCGCAATTTGTAGCGGAATCGTCGTTTTTACCCCCTCAATCACAAACTCATCCAGACAGCGACGCATTTTTACAATTGCTTCTTCTCTGGTTCTAGCGCTAACTATTAGTTTTGCTATCATACTGTCATAGTTTGGGGGAATGGTGTAGCCTGCATATACGTGGCTATCTACCCTGACACCGTGCCCACCCGGTTTATGCAAATGCAAAATTTTACCTGGACTTGGCCTAAAGTCATTATAAGGGTCTTCCGCATTAATTCTACACTCTATGGCGTGTTTATCTGGGTAATAATTTTTACCAGAAATGGGAATACCTGCGGCTACCAATATTTGCTCTTTAATTAAATCGTAGCTTATTACTTCCTCTGTCACTGGGTGTTCTACTTGAATTCTGGTATTCATCTCCATAAAGTAGAAGTTTCTATGTTTATCTACCAGAAACTCTATTGTGCCTACTCCCTCATAGTTACAGGTTTGTGCTGCTTTTATTGCAGCATCTCCCATTTTCTCTCTTAGGTCTGGTGTCATAAATGGGGAGGGTGATTCCTCTACCAGTTTTTGGTGCCTACGTTGTATGCTACAGTCACGCTCAGACAAATGGCACACCGTACCAAATTGGTCACCAACTATTTGAAACTCAATGTGGCGAGGCTCCTCTATATATTTCTCCATATATATGTCGTCATTGCCAAATGCAGCCGCAGCTTCTCGTTGGGCACTTTCATACATAGGTGCTATTTCTTCATCAGCCCAGATTATTCGCATACCTCTGCCGCCACCGCCAGCTGAGGCCTTAATGATGACTGGGTAGCCCAAATCCTTGGCTATTCCCTTTGCTTGCTCTGCGTTTTTCAATATGCCGTCTGTACCGGGTATAATGGGAACACCAGCCTTTGTCATAGTCTCACGTGCTCTGCTTTTATCACCCATCATATTGATCATTTCTGGCAGCGCACCAATGAACTTAATGTCGTGAAGTCCACATAATTCACTGAAGCGTGCATTCTCTGACAAGAAACCATAACCTGGGTGTATGGCGTCTGCATTGGTTACCTCTGCAGCAGCTATTATGGCACTCATATTTAGGTAACTCTGGGCACTGGGTGGTGGCCCTATGCACACAGCTTCATCAGCAAAGCGTACGTGCAAACTTTCTCTATCTGCAGTGCTATATACGGCTACCGTCTTGATGCCCATTTCCTTGCAAGTACGAATAATACGCAGGGCAATTTCACCACGATTAGCTATTAATATTTTTTTAAACATTCGGTATTAAATTGGGTGATGTGATGCATTTAGCTAAACCACATCTATTACACAAATAAAATTAAACTGCCTCAACTAGAAATAGAGGTTGATCATACTCAACTGGTGTACTGTCATCTACCAGTATTTGCACCACTCTGCCACTTATTTCACTCTCTATCTCATTAAACAATTTCATAGCCTCTATGATGCAGACTACTTGACCTTTAGTCACCATATCACCAACTTTTAAGAATGATTCTTTGTCTGGTGCCGGCCTTGAGTAAAATGTACCAATCATAGGCGATTTAATTGGCTCACCTTTGGGCGGCTTAGGAGTATCTTCTATTTCAACTGAATTAGCAGTTGCAGCAGGAACCTCATAGGTTTGGGTTTGATGTGTGGGTGCAAACTGGTGCTGCGCCTGTTGCATTGGCACATACATTTGGCCCTCATTTTTATTAGTTTTAATAACTATTTTAAAGTCATCTTGCTGTAATTCTACTTCACTAACGCCCGATTTGGCGACAAATCGTATAAGTTCTTGTATTTGCTTCAGATCCATTTTTTATATTGTTGGGTATTTAACTTTTATTTGATGTGTAATATTAATGAATATTCTAATGATACAATATAGTTAAGGTATTGATTAGTAAATATCCAGAATTATAATTAAGCGCCAATTACTTTACCCGCTCTGCGTAGGTATAGGTAGCAGTATCTACTTTTATTTTATCGCCAGTATTTATAAATAGGGGTACACGTACTTCTGCGCCAGTTTCTACGGTTGCAGGTTTTAAAGTATTGGTGGCAGTGTCGCCTTTTAGTCCTTGTTCAGTATAGGTTACCTCTAGTTCTACTTTTGCTGGCAGGGTAGCGCTAAGAGGTTCTTCGTTTTCTGCATCAAACACAATCTCAACCACGATGCCTTCCTTCATTAGGTCACCATTACTAATAAGTGATTCTGGTATAGACACTTGCTCAAAGTTATTATTGTTCATAAATACATATCCATTATCGTCGGAGTATAAGTATTGATGTTCTCTATGTTCTACCCTAATGGTATTTACTTTTACCCCAGAATTCCAAGTATGGTCAAATATTTTACCATTTTTTAAATTTTTCAATTTCGTACGTACAAAAGCAGGACCTTTACCTGGTTTAACGTGTTGAAAATCTAATATTTGGTGGGGTTGGTCATTGAATTCTAAACAAAGACCGATTCTGAAGTCAGCAGTAGATGCCATATTATTTGCTAAATTTTAGTAAGCTATCAGGTGTAAGATGATAATTTAAAACTATTTGCATTAGGCAATAATAGTTTAGAGGGCAAACATACATAATATAGATGTAGCGTACAAATGTAAATATCCTTGCCAGTAAATATCTTATATACAGCTATATGTTTAGTATCTACACGTTCATTTTTATTATATTTGAACTATGAGACTTAAACTAATATTAGCATCACTATGTGTGATGTCTATTGTGGCTTGTAAAAAGGAAACGACCACAACCCCAGTAGAAAAACCTACTGCTTGTTTTACTGCACCTAAGACCCTAGTTGATAGCGGAGAAGTGATTACTTTTACTAATTGCTCTAAAGCGCAGAAATCTAACCTTTGGGCACTGGCCAGTACTACTTCTAACACTGGTACTACAACAGATTGGACTACAGCACTGATGAAGAGGGGGAAAGAAACTGTAACTCTAACTGTATCTAACGATGCTGGTTCCAATATAATGAATAAAGATATTCAAGTAGGTAAGCATTCAATTAAATACTTAAGATTTAACACCATACCAACTAAAGATGCATCTGGTGCTAATTACAGACCAGACGGTAATGCACCAATAGTTTTGGCAGTATTTGGCCCAAATGCAAACACTACTTCTAATCAAACTAAACTGTACACTACAGCGACTACAGGTCCTATGGATTTAGAGCCGACAACTGGCAATATTGTAATTAACCACGAGGGTACTGGTAAAAATAACAGTTCTTGGACGTTTAGAATACAAGATGAAAACAGCGGTACACCTAAACCTTTAATTACGTTTGGTGGATCTGCTAACCCTATTTATCCATCTAGAGGTGCGTTGGTTCAAAAGATATACAGCACAAATGGGTGGGACATTGACTTAGTTATGGACTTAGTTCCATAGTAGTTAGTCGAATATATATCTGAAAAAACCCGATTAACATTATGCTAATCGGGGTTTTGTATTTGTATGCTACACGTGAGTATTGCCTATACTTTAATTAAATAATAGCTTAAATAAACTATACTCTAGGCGTGTCTTTTTCTTTACCTGTTTTATCGTCAGTCGTGATATCGTCTGTGTTACGAGCTTTTTTAAACTCTCCTATACCTTCACCAATACCACGCATAAGTTGCGGAATTTTACGACCACCAAATAGAAGGAGAAGGATACCGGCAATAATCAGAATTTCTGTAATTCCAATCATTCCTAATATGATTAATATCATTTTTTAATTGTCTTAAATAAGATGTAAATATAAACATAACTACGCAAACTATGTTCGTTTGGCTTGATGCCAAACTTCATTACTATTGGACAATGCCTGGAGCTATAATTCCTTTCTGAGTCTAGCAACTGGTATGTTCATTTGCTCTCTATATTTAGCTACGGTTCTGCGTGCTATATTGTAGCCCTTTTCATTCAGCAAATCAGTAAGTTTTTCGTCAGTCAATGGGTCGTCTTTGCTTTCGTTTTCTATGTAGTCTTTCAATATTTTCTTTACTTCACGATTACTTACTTCTTCACCTGAATCTGTCTGTATTCCTTCACTGAAAAATTCCTTTAGGCTATATATTCCGTGATTGGTCTGTACATATTTGGCGTTTGCAACTCGGCTAATGGTTGATATATCCATATTGATTCTGTCGGCAACATCTTTCAGTATCATTGGATTTAGTTTCTCTATATCTCCATCTACAAAGAAATCTTTCTGCAAACTGACTATGGCATTCATAGTGTTTAGCAGGGTATTTTGCCGCTGACGTACAGCCTCTATAAACCACTTGGCATTATCAAGTTTTTGCTTAATAAACTGTATTTTATTTTTCTGCGATTTGTCTTTTTTCTCACCAGCTTGGTAGCCTTTTATGCTGTCTTGATAGTCTTGACTTATTTTCAACATTGGGGTATTTCTACTGGTCAGCGATATTTGAAACATATCGTTATCATCTACCGACACTATGAAGTCTGGAATGATATATTGAGTCTTGTAACTTATCTGATTTTCGCCAGGTTTAGGGTTCAGGTGTCTAATTATTTCAACTATGGTTTTTAGTCTTACTCTATCTATTTTCAAACTATTGGTTAGCTTATCATAGTGCTTTCTAGCCAAATCGTCCATATATTTTTCCACCAGAACTTTAGCCATTTTCAGGTCATCGGTTTGTGGGCTCATTCTTTTTAACTGTATTAAAAGGCATTCCTCTAGGCTTCTTGCCCCGATACCTGCTGGGTCTAGAGTTTGTATTATGCTCAATACCTGTTCTAGTTCTACCTCTGTCACGTGCATTTCACTTAAGAAAGCCATATCATAGGCTATGTTTTTTAGGGGGCGCCTCAGGTAGCCATCTTCCTCTAGCATTCCGATTAAGTGCCTCGCTATTTCCCTTTCCTTATCGGTCATCATTAGGGGTGCCAATTGCTCCTCTAGTGTTTCGGTTAGGCTAATTGATTGTGCAAATGGAAGTTCTTTTTGCTCCTCATTTGGATCGCTAGGGTTTTCGTACCCACTATATTCATCAGCCTCAGACACGTCGTCCATATAGTCAGACATATCTAATTCATAGTCCTCATATTCTGGAGTTTCTACGTTGTCCCCATCAGAATTATCGTTCATACTATATTCATCTGCATCCTTATCTAGTATTGGTGCTGGGGTATCATCTATTACATCTTGTTCATTATTAGCAAATGCATCATCAGCATCTTCTGACTGAATTTCTAGGGCTGGGTTTTCAGTCATTTCTTCATCTAACCTTTTCTCAAAGTCAATAGAATTCAATTGCAATAATTGAATAAATTGAATCTGCTGGGGCGATAATTTCTGTAGTTGCTTTTGATATAAACCTTGTTTCAGCATAATGAGAATATGTAGTTAAATCTGGCGTAGCTATTGGCAAAAATATGTTGCCTCGGCTAAGTTATATTTTAATTAACACGTAGAATTGATATTAATGTTCTAATAGTGTACCAAAACGACAAATTGAAGGAAAAATACGCTTCACATTGCCCCAAATAAATAGCGTACTATTATGTAAAATGAAGTTGCGAATTACACGGCTTGACTTTGTTTCATCTACTTTTGCCCAGTCAGATTTGCTATATTAATTATTGCATTGGTCTAGATACTAAAACTGAGATAGAAAAGTATGGAACATAAAGATTTGCACACTGCCAGCAACACCATAGCGCAGCTGCCCCAATTACCAGCCGAAACCCCTGTAAAACTAAATGGTTGGTTGCAAAATAAAAGGGACAGCAAGGGCCTAGTCTTCATAAATTTAAGAGATGGAAGTGGCTTTGTACAATGTGTGGTAGCAGAGTCTGTAATAGGGTTAGAACTATTTGATATAGTTAAGCGGTTGGGCCTAGAAAGTTCCCTAACCATCACTGGGATATTGCAAAAAGATGATAGGCAAATAGGTGGACAGGAAATACAAGCTACTGAAGTAACTATACACCAGTCTGCTGAAAACTATCCCATTACACCAAAAGATCACGGAGTTGATTTCCTACTAGACCGCAGGCACCTGTGGCTGAGAAGTAAAAAGCAATGGGCCATAATGCGCATTAGAAATAAGGTGATATTCTCCATTCACAATTTCTTTCAAGACCGTGGATTCGTGCAAATGGATGCCCCAATATTTACAGGAAATGCAGTAGAGGGTACCAGCACCCTATTTGAAACTGATTTCTTTGAAGAGCCAGCGTACCTTAGTCAAAGTGGACAATTATATGGCGAGGCAATGGCAATGGCAATGGGTAAAATTTATACGTTTGGTCCAACATTCAGGGCTGAAAAGTCTAAAACTAGAAGGCACCTAAGTGAATTTTGGATGATAGAGCCGGAAATGGCCTATTATAATCTGGATATGACAATGGATGTGATAGAGGAATTTCTACGCTACGTGGTACAAGCTGTATTGGATACTTGCCAGCCAGAGCTAGAAATACTAGAACGTGATGTCGCCAAATTGCAGACTGTAACAAGACCATTCACCAGAATCCCCTATTCTCAAGCAGTAAGGCAGATAAAGGGACTAGAAGATGTAAATGGGCAAAATAGCATTAAAACACTAGAGGCTGACCTAGAAAAAGTACAAAGCGACATCATCAGCCTGCAAGCTGACATTACAGCCAGAGAGGAAAAACTGAATGCTGGTGGAATGAAAAAAGGTGAAATTAATTTCAATGAGGAAAAAATTCGCCAAATAAAATTACAAATTAAAGAATTAGAAGAGCAGGCTAGAAACATTCCTACTTGGTTGCAAAGTGCCAAGGATTTTGTTGACGGCAACGACTTCGGAGGCAGCGATGAAACAGTATTAACCAGACTATATGACACCCCTATAATGGTATATAACTGGCCAAAACCAATTAAGGCATTTTATATGAAAGAGGCAGAAAATGCACCGGGTTTTGTGCGTGGTGTAGATGTATTAGCGCCAGAGGGTTACGGGGAGATAGTAGGTGGCGGCGAACGTGAAACCAATATAGACAATCTAATAAATGCTATTAATCATCACGAATTACCGATGGAGGCATTTGAATGGTACCTAGATCTAAGACGATATGGCAGTGTGCCTCACAGTGGTTTTGGACTTGGGCTTGAGCGGATTATCTGTTGGATATGCAAATTGCCACACGTGCGTGAAAGTATTCCTTTCCCAAGATTTATGGGTAATCTACTACCATAAGCCAATGAAACCATACATTATAGGCATAGCAGGGGGTAGTGCTAGTGGTAAAACCTACTTCTTAGAGTCGATTAGGCAAACATTTGACCTAGATAAGGTTTGCATCATCAGTCAAGACGATTACTACAGGCCTGCTGTCGAACAGGAATTAGATCAAAATGGTGTGATAAATTTTGACTTGCCACAAGGTATAAATGATGAAGAGTTCATAGCAGATGTACAGGCACTAAGTAGCAACAGTACCCTGACTAAGACAAAGTATATGTTTAACCAACCTGAGGTCTTAGGCGATGCGTATCTTTTGCATCCTGCACAAATATTGGTGGTTGAGGGTTTGTTTATTTTCTACTTTGACCGCATTAAGCGAATGCTAGACCTTTCTATATTTATGGATAGTAGAGACGACATTAAACTAAGGCGCAGGCTTCAACGTGACACGCAACAGCGCGGGCTAAACGAAGACATAATCCTGTACCAGTGGAATAATCACGTGTACCCAAGCTATAAGAAATATTTGCTTCCCTATAGAGACGAGGCTAACTTAATCATCACCAACAATTTTGAGTTTGACAAGGCATTAGAAGTTGTGATAGATCACATAGCTGCTAAATTGCAAGGGTAAGTTTTCCTTTTTACAAGAGAACATTGCCATAACCATAAGTACAATTATGTATTTTTTAACAACAATTTTATTTAATGGTGCTTAATTTTTTATTAATTTCTCTTTTATTAGAGTATCTCATACTAAATTAAGGTAAAGTTTTTGACATAATGCAAGTCTAGCATTTATTATTTTTCTACAATTAATCTACTAAATCAAGTTTCATAATAAAAGCAAAATTGTAATTAGTAAATGCGGGCGATAGTGTTATATTTGCACTCTATTTTTTAGATATAAACTGTTAATAAACTTTAAAACGTGTTGGGTGATGCCGGTTAATTCCTAGAGCAGAAGCATCACAGTTCCACAATAAGATATGAAAAGTAAAGGTGCTATTAGATTTTTCGCTATTGCTTTAGCAGTAGTGTGCCTTTTCCAATTGTCGTTCACTTTAGTAGCGAACTTAATAGAGCGCGATGCGGACAATTATGCAAATGGAAATGAGGATCGTCGAGCTAACTATTTAGACTCTGTAAAAACAGAAGTTGTTTATAATTTAGGCTTTGGCGATGTAACCCTACACAAATACACCTATGCAGACGTAAAGGAGCGTGAGTTAAATTTAGGTCTTGACCTAAGGGGGGGTATTCACGTAACACTAGAGGTTGCCCAAGATAAATTACTAAAAGAATTAAGTAATAACAACGCTGACCCAATATTTAACCAAGCCCTAGCAGATGCTAAGAAAGAGGTTATTACCAGTCAAAGAAACTATATAGATGTATTTACAGATCGATTTGAAAATCTAAAACCAGGGGTACAGTTAGCCCCATATTTTGCAACTGGCGCTAATTCTGCTAAAATTAGAAGAAATAGCAAAAATTCTGATGTAGTTAGCTATCTAAAGGAAGAAGCTGGCTCTGCATTAGACAGAACATTTAAAATATTACGTACTCGTATTGACCAATTTGGAGTAACCCAACCTAACATTCAAGTAGATAATACATCTGGTAGAATAATAGTAGAGTTGCCAGGTGCTGATGATCAAGAGCGTATCAAAAATTTATTAAAAAAATCGGCTAAACTAGAATTCTTTAGAACCTTTACCATATATGAGGTAGCCCAATATTTACAAGATGCAGATAAAGCAGTATTGGCAAATAGATTGAGCAGTAAGGTGAAAGCAAATGATCCAGTTGCAATTGCTAAGGCTAAAAAAGACTCAACTGAACAAGTTAAATTAGACAGTTTAGATAAATTAATTGCATCAGCAGGTAAAGACACCATTAAGGCTAAAACCTTGTCAGCAGCTAAAGGTAAAATATTAAGTACCAAAACTGCCGATGATTACCCATTGCTATCACTGTTGAACATATCAGAAGATTTACAACGTAGCAATGGTCCAATCTTAGGACGTGTACGTAAAATAGATACCAGTAAGGTAAACGCAATGTTGGCTCTACCAGAGGTGAAAAGCATATTCCCTGAGGAGTTTAAATTCTCTTGGGGTGCTAAAACGCTAACGGGTACAGACGTAATTGAATTATATGCATTACGTGGTCCAGACCCTGCCCTAGCTGGTGATAAAGTAATAGATGCACGTCAAGATATTGACCAGCAGACCAATTCATTTGTAGTAAGTATGCAGATGAATCAAGCAGGTGCTAGTGAGTGGGCAAGTGTAACCAAGCAGGCTGCAAGTCAGAACCCTAAAGGTCACATTGCCATTGTACTAGATAATCAAGTATATAGTGCACCACGCGTAAATAATGAAATTCCAAATGGTAATTCTCAAATTACGGGTGACTTTAGCAGTGAAGATGCGAAAGATTTAGCCAACGTATTAAAAGCAGGTAAACTACCCGTAGAACTCGATATTGTTGACCAAGAAATGGTAGGACCATCACTAGGTAAAGAAGCAATATCTAAAGGTTTGGCGTCATTATTAATTGGCTTGGTTGTTATCGTATTATTTATGATAGCCTACTATAACCGTAGTGGTTATGTTGCAAACATTGCAATGTTGATTAACTTATTTTTCATCATCGGGGTATTGACATCATTACAAGCAGCCTTGACACTACCAGGTATGGCGGGTATTGTATTGACTATGGCAATGGCCGTAGATGCGAACGTACTTATCTATGAGCGAATACGAGAGGAATTAGGGCACGCCAAAGGAATGCGGTTAGCAATATCAGACGGATTTAAATACGCATTAAGCTCCATTATAGATGGTAACTTAACCACGCTTTTAATCGGTATTATATTAATGGCATTTGGTTCAGGTCCTATTTATGGTTTTGCCATCATCTTGGTAATCGGTATCTTAACTTCATTGTTTTGTCAGATTTTATTATCACGTTTAATATTCGAATGGTTATTAGCTAAGGATATCAGAATCAATTTTGGGAATAAATTTACCAATAATCTGTTTCAAAACATAAATTTTGACTTCGTAGGTAAGCGTAAAATTGGGTATATTTTCTCAGTTGTTACCTTGGTTATTGCAATAGCATCCCTAGCTACTAGAGGTTTAAACTATGCAGTTGAGTTTGAGGGTGGATATAGCTATACCCTTCAGTTAGACAAAGAACCTGATATTGAAAAAATCAGATCAATATTAACTAAAAAATTTAATAGCAATCCAGAGATTAAAACCTTTGGTGATAATAATAAATTAAACATCACCACAGATTATCTGGTTGACCAAAACAACGATAACACTGATGTTAAAGTCCAACAGGCACTAATGTCTGGAATTACAGAAGCTGGTTATAAGGCTACAATTCTTAATAACATTAAGGTAACCAGTACTATAGCATCAGACATTAAAAGCTCTTCATTTAGAAGTATCTTATTTGGTTTATTAATAGTCTTTGGATACATCATTATCAGATTCCGCAGATGGCAATTTGCCGTAGGTGCAACTGTTGCTATTGCCCACGATGCCATCGTGGTATTGGGTGTATTTAGTTTGTTAAAAGACGTACTTCCGTTTATGGACGTAGATCAAAGCATTGTGGCAGGTATATTAACTGTAATAGGTTACTCTGTGAATGATACAGTGGTTGAATTTGACAGGATTAGAGAATACTTAACTAATAACAAAAAACAGCCATTGATACCAACAGTTAATGATGCTATAAACCACACGCTAAATAGAACGGTTGTGACTAGTGGTACTGTTATCATAGTTGTTGCCATTCTATTCATATTTGGCGGACCAATCATTAAGGGCTTTAGCTTCTCAATGTTACTGGGTATAGTATTAGGTACATATAGCTCCATCTTTGTTGCGACGCCTATCGCAGTTGACTTACATTCTAAAAAAGAGTTACAAGCCAGTACATTTGCAGCCTAACTAATTCATTATGATACATTTGAAGAGAATATTCGCCGTTTTGTTCATATTGTTTTTTAGCACTGGATTATCAATTGCGAAACCAAAATATGAGGTAGCAAAAATTAGCACGCAATTTGGTGACATATACATATATCTGTACCAGCGTACGCCCATTCACAAGGCTAATTTTATTAGGGTGGCAAATGATGGTATTTACAATGGAACTACCTTTCATAGAGTTATAGCTCAGTTTATGATTCAAGGTGGTGACCCAAACTCTAAAGATAAAGACAGCCTGAATGATGGCAGTGGTGGACCTGTATATACTGGCTTACCCTACCAACAAAAGGCAAATGAAGAAGGCTACGATTCCTATACGATTCCGGCAGAGTTACGCGAAGACCTACACCACAAGCGTGGAGCATTAGCTGCTGCTAGAACGGGTAACCCCGAGCGTAGAAGCAGCGGTTCTCAGTTTTACATAGCCATAGGTAAGGTTTATGACCTGAACGAACTGAAAAATTTACAAGAACGTAAAAACATAAAAATGACACCAGAAGCTGTAGCAGACTATAGTACTGTGGGTGGCATACCGTTTCTAGACAATGAATATACTGTGTATGGACAAACCATACAGGGTATAGAAATAGTAGATAAAATAGTGTCACAGCCTAAGGGTCCAAATGACAGACCCTACAGCAATGTAACTATGACCGTGAAAATAGAGAAGTATTCTGCTAAGAAATTGCGCAAGAAATTTAAATATGAATTGCCAGCTGCAGAATTACAAGCCTATCAGCAATTAAAAAAGTAGTCTAATATGAGGATTGCTGTAGTAGGTGCAACTGGCTTAGTTGGCCAGAAAATGCTGGAAGTATTGTCAGAAAGTAAATTGCCTATCACAGAGATATTGCTAGCGGCAAGTGAGCGAAGTGTGGGCAGCAGCATTAGCTATTCTGGATCCGATTATACAGTTCTATCACTACAACAAGTACTTGAAGCTAAACCCCAAGTTGCCCTGTTTAGTGCAGGTGGCGAAGTAAGTAAGGAATGGGCAGCCAAATATGCAGAGGCTGGCATTACTGTAATAGACAATAGCTCTACTTGGCGAATGATAGAGGGCATTCCCCTAATAGTACCAGAGGTAAATGCAAATACCCTAACTGATAATGATAAAATAATAGCAAATCCCAATTGCTCTACCATTCAACTGGTGGTAGTATTAAATGCCTTGAAGCAAGAGTTTGGCCTAGAACGTGTGGTAGTGAGTACCTACCAAAGTATAACGGGTACAGGCGTCAAAGCCATACATCAAATGGCAGCCGAGCGTCGTGGAGATGATGCTATTGATAAGGTATATCCCTATACTATAGACAGAAACTGCATTCCCCATTGTGATGTATTTGCAGATGATGACTACACTAAGGAAGAACTAAAAGTAATACAAGAGTCTAGAAAAATACTAGATGAACCAGGTCTAAGAATAACCTGTACGGCTGTACGTGTACCTGTAGTGGGTGGACACTCCGAATCTGTAAACGTTGAGTTAAGTAGAGACTTTGAGATAGAAGAAATAAGAAATTTATTAGCTGCGACACCAGGACTTGTACTGCAAGACGACCCAGACCATAACATTTACCCTATGCCCATTACGGCACACAATACTGACTTGGTATACGTTGGTCGCATTCGTAGAGATTTATCGCAGGTAAATGCCCTAAATATGTGGATAGTTGCCGATAATTTAAGGAAAGGAGCAGCTACCAATGCTGTACAAATATTGAAACATCTTTGGGAAAATGATTTGATTTAGTTATTTTTAGAAGCTGAAAAGTAAACATTTACAACAAAAGACTTATTTAATACAAGAGACATTAACAAAGAAACATTCGATTAAGAGAAAATTCCAGTAGATAGGTAGAATAGGCAGATAAAAATATAAATATTACAAAATGGCACTAGCTGAGAATACATTAACCCGAATCGGGGTTTTTTATGATGGCAATTATTTCTTACACGTTAGCAATTATTATAATTACGTAAATGATCGCAAACGCAGAATCAGCATCACAGGTTTACACGAGTTTATAAAATATCGTGTAGCCGAGTTAGAAAAAATTGAACCAAGACTTACACAAGTTGTAGACGCACACTATTTTAGAGGTAGGTTAAATGCTGCAGAGGCAAATCAAAGACCCAATCAACTTTACTTTGAGCGTGTATTTGACGATATACTAATGAGTGCCGGTGTTACTACCCACTACTTACCAGTTAAAACAAAGTTTGGCGGTAAACGAGAGGAAAAAGGTATTGACGTTTGGTTGGCGCTAGAAGCTTATGAACTATCACGATATAAGGACTTTGATGTAGTAGTGTTAATTACAAGCGATGGAGATTATGTACCCTTGGTGCGCAAGCTAAATACCCTAGGCATTAGGGTGATGCTTTTGTCTTGGGATTTTGCCTATACTGATGATTTTAATAAAACGGTAGAAACCCGTACCAGTCAAGATTTATTAGAGATAGCGACTTATCCCATATCTATGTATGACGAGCTAGAAAATAGGGCTAATAGAACCAATACCTTGATTCAGAACCTATTTGTAGCAGAAAAGGCGCAAAAAGACAAACAAGAGGCGCCATTAGTTAGGAAACCAGCGACAGGCTTTGTGAACGATTCATTAGAGGGGGATGATTTTGTAAGTATTATTTCTAACCTAAAGAGCGGCTTTGGCTTTATAGAGTGGAATCCAAAAAACTTGTTTTTTCACTACAGCAGTTTAGTCGATATGGATTTTAACGACTTAAGGGAAGGCGACCAAATAGAATTTAATTTAGGTAAAAATGATCGTGGCGATGATATGGCGATAAATATTCGTTGGCCAATAGGTGGTGACCAACACAACGAAGTAGTTGACTATGTGCCTGGTATAGACGACCAACCTAACGAATATTAGTTATTAACGTGACAAATAAATACAAAGCCTTATCCCATTTTGGGTTAGGGTTTTTTTAATTTGTTATAGTTACAGTAAATTATTAAATGATTTTTTGTTTCAAAATTGCCTATCGTTGAGTAAAAAAAACTTAATAATTTATTAACATATTTAAATTTGATTTAACAGCAAAACATCTAAATATAATAAATTTAATTATGCTAGCAGACGAAACTTCACCCTTAAATTGCCACTAGCTAACCCACTTATGGAACTGGACACAAACACAGCTCCACCAAGATTAATGAGTGACCTTCCAGTGTGCTCAGAATTTACTGTTTATATCATTGTACTAATTGTTTCATTACTCAAAAATGTAAAAAATTACTTCCTAGGGATGTAACTCCTTAATATTTAATTTTTATTTTGGTTTTGCTACACAATTGAATTAAGCAAAACAAAGAGATATCACTATTAGCAATGTAAATGCCCAAAGTATGCCAAGTGTTAATTGGGAATATGGGTTCCATTTACCCTTTTTAGCACCGTCGCCTAGTGTTATTGTATTGAAAAATTATTCTTATAATATTTTAATTCCTAGCTTTATCAATCAATAATCTATATTCAAAAGTCACAAGAAATTTTAAAGGGGGGTACGTTCGCAAATTGCAAGAGAATTTAGATTCTAATCACACTTTTGGATGAGCGCATTCTTGTATTTATGGTAATTATTGGGAATTGATTGGCGACGACATTATTATATCAAGTAAAGCTAAGTTCGCTATTCCTTTAAGAAGTTTAAATGAATTTATACAGATAATATCTACTATTGGACTTACTATACCTATTATAAAAGAAGGGGTATAAATAGTAATTATAAGAAAAAAATTTTTGTTTTTGATATTCAAGTTAATGGGTATTACAAATTTGAGGATTCGCCAACAAATAAGAACGATATGCCCGTTAAACTATCATTAGGCAAAAGATAACGATGCATTGGATTGAATATAATGTAAATTCTAAGCGGTCATAGTTAAGAATTTTAGTGTATTGCGTCTTACTTTAATAGGCACAATGCGAATGGAACCATATAGAGCTACAAGGGGCAAGTAGAAGTTGATGCTGGTGAATAGCTTTAACTATTTTTCATTTTAATTTACAATATTATTTACATTTGTCTCTGTACAGGTATCTTAAACTCAAACTTATACAGAAGAACAATTAATGTCAAGAGAAACTACGCCTAACAGGGCGACACAAGCATTAGCTACAGCAGGTAGAATTATGGGTGGTGCAGATGTGCCGGTTTATACCCTTCAGCATTTACAATCTAGTGAAAAACACAAAGCTGGAGAATTTGAAAAAATAGTAGTACCCTACATAGAAATAGGTAGAGCAAGTACTTCTGTTGTTAAATTTGGCGATGATTGCCCTACAGTAAGTAGAAAGCACGCCTCTATAAGTAGAGAGGATAAAACGGTAAAGATTACCAATCAAAGCCAAACTAACCCAACCTTGGTAAATGGTGTTGTCATAAACGGCGCAACAGTATTAAATAATGGTGATGAAATACAACTGAGCCAAAACGGACCTAAGATGTTGTACAACACTACAACTACAGGTACAGCCAGAATGGGTTTCACAGGTAAAATGAACCTTGTTGTTTCCCAGGCTATTAAACCATATCGTTCGCTGATATTAACACTTTCAGCTATTTTACTATTGGCTATAGCAGGTGGTGGTTACTTGATATTTGATCTGACCAAGAAAAATGAGCAGTTGGCGGTTGATATGAATAAGACAAAGAACTTGTTACAAGGTCAGGCAGATAGTTTGCAGGCTATGAATAAAAATAACAAGGAACTACAAGACAAACTAAACAGTATGGCTGGTAAGGTAGAGAAGGGTCTAAAAAAACAAACTATCATAATCCCAAGCAAGGGTAGAGCAGATGTAAAATATAGCCCAGCTATAGACATTGTGAAACCATATAGTAAAGACGTATTTCTACTAGAGGCGTATCAAATAATAGTGACCAAACCTGACGGAAACGTAATTACACTAGATGGTGGTTGGAGTGGAACTGGTTTCCTATGTGAAGATGGTAAATTTATAACAGCACACCACTGTGTAAATGGATGGTTTTACAATACTGATGAGACTTTCCTAACCCTAAATGCTATAGCTATGAATGGTGGTAAAGTAGTAGCAAAACTAAGAGCAACCAGCCCAGACGGTAGAAAACTTGAATTCACAAGTGATGAGTTTAAGGTGGATTTAGACAAATTGAAGAAACTGCAAGTGAACCTAAATGGTGAGGCAGTGCTAGTTGCACTAGGTAATGTAGAGGGTGCAGAAGGTAGCGGTGACTGGGCTTATATTCAAACCGATAAGAAAGGTACCATTAAATATAACGCTAGAACCAGCGATAATTTGCAACAGGGTGCTATGATTCACATATTGGGTTACCCACACGGTACAGATCACGTTAATGCTACTAAACTACAACCCTTATACTGTACTACTCAGGTAGCACAGGACGGTTTGACTAAAGGCATTATTAATACAACAAACAGAGGTTTTGACCACGGAAACTCAGGTGGACCTTGTTTCTGGATTGACCCTAAGACCAATACTTGTTACGCTATAGGTTTGGTATCTGCCAGCCCTAGCGATGCTAGTCCGATTGGTATGTTGGTACCACTATCTTGGATTAAATAGTCTAATTACAAATAAACAAAAAAATGTGGGAGAAGCGTTTACCTTTTCCCACATTCTTATATTAACACTTTAATAGGCACTTAGTGCTATAGCTATGCTGTTACAAGACAACGAATTGCTAAACAGTCGATACAGACTGATAGAGAAAAAAGGCAGCGGGGGATTCTCTGTTGTTTGGTTAGCCCTTGATGAAAAACTAGGGAATGCACGCGTTGCGATGAAAATATTTGCTCCCGATAAGGGACTAGATAGTATTGGCATCACTCAATTTGAGGAAGAATTTGAATTAACCAGCAAATTGAAAGACAGCAGATTGCTGCGAATAACTGATTACTTTATTGAAGATGATAGCCCGTGTTTGGTAATGCAATATTGTGAGAAAGGCTCACTTTATGATTTACTTAGGCATAAGGGTCAATTAACTGAAATGGAGATTGCTAGGGTTTTGTATCAAACGGCAGGTGGCTTAAAATATTTACACTCACAGCCGCAACCCATCATTCACTCAGACATTAAGCCAGATAACATTCTGATTAGTTATAGCGATGACTATTTGTTAAGTGATTTCGGTATTAGCAACCAAATGCGAAGCACCCTAGTACGTGCCAGCAATTTAAAAGGAGAAACACTAGCATATAGTACCCCAGAAAAAGCTCTGAACAAGCCAATCGGGACTAAGGCAGACATATTTGCATTAGGTATTACCCTGTTTGAATTAGCAGTGGGTAGAGTACCATTTGACGATGGCGGCAGAGCATTGGTATTAGGTCTTCCAATGCCAGACTTACCAGAGTCATTCTCTAGAAGATTTAATGATTTAATTCACGCTTGCTTGGTCATAAATGCAGATGATAGACCAGATGCAGGCGAATTAGAAAGTTTAGCTAATGGCTACCTAGATAGTGGTGCTTGGAATGAAGTGCCTAGAAAGAAACAAGCCGCGCCAGCCGTAGAGGTGGAGGATATGAGCAGAAGGACAACCCCAATGCAAAGAACCCCAACACCAGAACCGAGCGCAGCCAGCGTAGTAGATAGTAAGCCAAAAGAAAAAGGTAGCACTAGTGCCGATTCACTCTATGATAGATCTGCAGCTACTAAGAAAAAGAAACCAATTGGAATCATCATAGCTGTTGCAGCCGTGCTAATAATAGGAGGTGTATTGGCATTTGTTTTCATAGGGGGAGGCAAGCCAAAAGAAACTGAAACCGCAAATGCGACACCAGTTGAAATAAAAGATACATCAAATACTGAAGTTTTAAATACATCTACTAAGGTTGATCCTAAAGTAATTGAAACAGAACCAATAGCAAAGACAGATGTAAATATTAAACCCGAAGCTGCCAAAACAATAGCCGACGCCAGTAAAAAGCCAAACTATACCGATAAGGTAAAAATGAGCAATGGAATGATATGGGCGAAGTATAATGGGAAGTACGCACTACTAAGTGCGGACGGTGAACAAGTAATGGCACCAACCTATACCAGCGTTGAAAAAAGTAACGAGGGTATGTGGGTAAGTAGTGGTGGTAAATGGGGTTACTTTGACAAAACAGGTAGAAAGGTACTAGACCCAATATTTAATAATCACCACGATTTTTACGAAGGCTTAGCTGCTGTAGAAATCAGGTCTAAGTGGGGTTATATTCAAAAAAATGGACAATTTAAAGTTACGCCTAAATACGCTGCCGCTACAGACTTTAAAAATGGGAAAGCTACGGTTCAGTCTGGCAGCAAATTTATAACCATAGATAATAATGGAGAGTGCATTAAAAACTGTGACTAGTAGGCTATTAGCCCTTACACTTGTGTGTCTTTTTGCTGCATCTAGCGGTGCAACAGCTAAAATGGATACCTTAAGAATGGGTCTAAAAGGCATCGGGCTATTGGGTAATGATAAATGGTACAATAAGGCTGTAGACAGCAGCATAGTAATCATTAGTCAAGACTATGTAGCCACTGCGTCTAATGGTGAAATGTATGGTAGAAATGGTGCAGAATATTATGGTCGCAGTTACGGCATTGGTTTTTGTATAAATGGTAAAGTCTATGTGGCTGCCCAATTATCAAAACCTTGGGAGGACGACCCCGCTGCAAAAGATTTGAAGGATAGTTTTAAGCCTACATTATCAACTGCAAGAACCAAAACATTATGGGAGGGTAGTTATGGTAACAATTTAGAAGTTGAATATGGTAATGAGAAATATATTAGTGCAGCAAAAATTACGCATTCTTCTAAATGCTATGACCACGCCAGCAATCATTTGGTAGAACGAGGTAAACTATACCTAATATATGCCAGTGGCAATAGACTATCAGACACAACACACTTTAGCAGTTTGGCGCAAACGGTGTCTGTTACTTGGTCTAGTACCAATACTTATGCTACTTTAAATGTTCCTCTTACCTTAAAGAGTCCAATATTGGGCGGTATATATTTTGAGGAGGTGGTGGTAAATGGAGGGGTACAATTTGTACCCGTCGGAATGTTGTATGTGGAATGGAACCAATGGAAAATTGCCCCATTTCCATCACAATTAGTTCCATTACAACCGTCTATTATAAAAAAGAAAAAAAGTACTCACAGTAACGGTTCACGCTTAACAGTAAAAAACTCAAATTAAGCGTACCAATAAATTATACATTAGTTCATCTAATTACATTGACAATGACACAACAAGATTCCCAATATTTGATATTAGCTAAGACCGATGTAGGCAAAGTGAGAGACCACAATGAGGATAACTTCATAGTTTGTCAAGATTTAGCTGAAAATCAATGGCATTTTACGGGGCAGAATTTTGCCCAAGGTAAATTAGGTAGTTTATTGGTCGTGGCAGACGGTATGGGTGGTACCAATGCAGGGGAAGTAGCAAGCCAAATAACAATAGAAAGCATAAAAGAATTAATGGCCAAGTTGCCTGATAATTTAATTGGAAATATACCAGCTAGAGCTGATTATTTAAAGCGAATTATCATAGAGTCCCATAATAGAATAATAGCACACGCCAAGAAAAATAAAGAAACCGAAGGAATGGGTACTACCTGCATTATAGCTTGGGTAGAAAATAATAAAGCTGTAATAAGTTGGAGTGGCGATAGCAGAGCCTACATACATAGTCAAGGTAAATTATCTCAGTTAAGCCAAGACCATAGTATGGTATGGGAACTGGTAACTGCTGGTACACTAACACCAGAGGAGGCCCGAACCCACCCTGAAAGTAATATAATAACCCAATGTTTGGGAGATCCTAGCCATCCACCGCAACCAGAAAGTTTAATAATTGATATTAGTACTGGGGATAAATTTATGCTGTGTAGCGATGGATTAAGTGGTGAAGTTTCTGACCCGCTAATGGAGACCATGTTCAATGAAAGTAAAACTGTAGCTGAATTATGTACAGACTTAATTGATGCCGCAAATAATGCTGGTGGTAAAGACAACATAACCGTAATAATAGCAGTGGCAAATGCAGTATCTGGGATATTGACACCGGAGCCTGCTAGGGCAAATGCAACCACAATGGGAAACCCACTGAAACAAAGCCCTAATACAATAATAACGGCAGAAACAGCGCTAATTAAACCAAAGAAATCTCCCATTATGTGGATAGTATTGGCTGTATTGGTAATAAGTGTTGCAGTGTTCTACTTTATGTTTAAAAAACCTAAAGCAAATACAGCTGCTACTGCAGTTGAAAACCTAGATTCGAATAATACAAAACAGGAAGCAAATATATTGGGTGACTCTAACTCAGAGATAGAAAAGCCTGTAGCTGACACTAAACCTGAAAAGGAAGAAACTAGCCCAGAAATAGCTAATCAAATAAAAGTTAAGATTCCTGCAATGCTAGATAGGCAAAATCAAATTGAATTATCTTATAAATTGGTAAAATCAAAACTAATTCAACAAACCCTGACAGGTGCTGCCAAAGACTCAGCTGATAATATGAATCGCTATTATGATAAGTATGTGAATCAGATGAAAAAAGTTAACGCTAACCCATCTTTAGATTTAATTAAGCAACTTGGTCGGATGAATGTTGCTGATAATCTAGCTAAGCGTGTAGAAAGGTTAATAGCCTATGTAAATGATGCATTAAAGTCAAATTCTAGTGTTGTAAAACCTCCAGTAATGAACAAATTGCCGATAAAGTCGGATAATGAGGAAAAGAACAATGATAAACAAAGCGGCGAATAGTCCATTAATCAGAAAATAAATAATCTAAATAGTATGGAAAACCTTCTTTGTGAAAAATGCAATTACTCCTTAGCCAGTTATAATGTTAAGTGCCCAAACTGTGGTGCAGAGTTGCCAGGAAAATCTGCCAGTAAGAAATTAGTAGAAGATAGTCAAGTACCTATGCAAGAGGGTAATAAAACTATAGCTTTTAGCATACAAGATGATGCAAACAGCAGAAACGAAGGTTTAAAGACTGTTTCATTCAATGGAATAGAGCCACAAGGAGGTAACCCAACCATAAAGTTTTCACTGCCTGATGATGAAGAGGTTGAAGTGTTTGTAAAAAACAGCGAGGACTCTGAACCATTACCAGCATTAGATTCTAATAAAACAGTGATGAACATTTGGGAATTGGAGGATTCCGATGATAGCTTAATAGATGAGCCTGATGAAGCAAGTTTTTCTTTAATAACTGATAAGGGGAAAAGGACAGTTAACTTTTCTGGAGACTTTAATGAACTAAATAGAAGAAGCCTAGACCCTGAGAATAATAGCATTAGTGAGCAAGGTCACATAAAAATATCCAAGCAAGGTGACAGTTGGATGATAGAAAATACTGCTGAAAGTGGATTCACATTTGTCCAATTAAAGGGAAGTACTGAAGTAGAAGACGGTGACATAATAATAGTAGGTAACAAGCACTTTATTTTCAAAAGCCAACAGCAATAGCATTATATGAAAGTATGCAAGGTATGCGGGTTTAAAAATGAAGATGCCATAAACAGTTGCAGCAAGTGCAAAAGTGCCCTAGGAGCAGCTGAGGCAGCCAAACCAAAGAAAGACTTTTTGATGGCGGAGCTTATAAATCTGAAAGAGAATGATCAGATAACTGGTGGTAAAGGCATTTACTTAGTAAAGAAACACATTGCAGATGGAGGTTTTGGATCGGTGTATTGTGTGCAAAAAGAGGGTGTTGACTTCGCTATGAAGGTCATACAGTTGCGAAAGATATTGCCAGATGATAGAGAAATAATTGTCAAAAGATTTGAGCGAGAATTTGAGGCTGGACAAATTGATTCCCCCTTTATAGTTAAAAGTGTTGACAAGGGTGACATAGTAGGCAACCCTTTTATAATAATGGATTTTTGTCCAAAGGGTACCCTAAGAAGCAAAATGGATGATGGCATAAATATGTCTGATTCGATAAGGATTTCTGCTCAAATTTTAAAGGGCTTAAGTATGATGCATAAAAATGGTGTCATCCACAAAGACTTGAAGCCTGAGAATGTATTATTTGATATAGATGGTAATGCTAGGCTTACAGATTTTGGAATATCTGGATTTATAAATAATAGAGAAACCAAACGTAATGTATGGGGCGCAGCTAAAACTGTATTTGGAACTGCCATATATGCACCACCAGAGCAATTAAAGCCGAATCAAGCGTTTAAGACAATGGGTCCTACAAATGATATATTTCCCTTCGGAGTTATATTATTTGAAATGCTAACCGATGGTAACCTCCCATTTGGCAGTATGGCTGAAATGGAGAAAGACATAATTGGCTACTATAAGCGTATGGAGACTGGGCAACAAATTGACCCAGAAACCTTTAAGCCGGGACTACAATCATTCTTAAAGGAAATAATAGCAGGATGCTTAAAAGCTGAACCTAAAGATAGATTTCAATCAGCTGATGAAATTTTGCAGAAGTTGGGTAGTTTGCCAGCCAAATGGATGGACGAAACCCAAACCCAAGAGCCTATTACCACTAAGTGTGATTGGCAAATAAGAATAATGAATGGTGACGAGGTAAATAGGCAGTATAATTTAAATGAACTACTAAGGCGAAAGTCAGAATCTGATGCCAAAAGATTACTTACCCTAGGCTGGTTAAATCAAAGTCAACCTACTAGTAATGACATTGGAATACTAGAGAACGATACTACATTTATATCAAGGCGTCACGCTACCCTAGAACCCATAGAGCACGGCGATGGCAGTATGATGTGGGCCATAAGAGACGGTCAGTTCTTCAATAAAGATGGGCAAAGCAGTTGGTACCTTAGCACCAATGGTGTTTTGGTAAACTCTACAGAGGCGGGGCAGGCTGGTGTTATATTAAGACCAAATGATATAATTACCATAGGCGATACAACTATGAAAGTTGAAATAGTTGATTAACAATTCAGAAATGCTATATAATTAATTTACAACTATTAAGTATATGCTTGGTCAACTAAATTTGAAGTTTATGAGTAAATATTACCTAAAGTCAAATCGTTCTATAAATAAAAATATGCACATCAAGTCCTATGTATTTTCATTTTTGATTAATTTTTTGCTTCTAGCAGTCATTGTTCCCCTAACAACGAATAAAGCTATGGCTCAAAAAAATTCAGTAACAACACTTACCGTAAGTTGCAATGTTGATTGTGATATATACATTGACGACGTGCTAAAGGGTAATACATTTGCTAATACCCCAAAAAGAATTGTGGTAAGTCCGGGTTCTATATATGTGAGGGTAGTAGCTATAGAAAATCCTGATAAAGATGCTGGGGAGATAGTTGTCGTAAAGAAAGGGGAGAATAAATCTCGCAGTTATGAAATAGATTTGGGTAACTCCAAACCCAAAAAAAAGGTCGACAAAACTGTAGTTAGTAATTCCAATTTTGATTTTAACTATTTGCATTATTTTAAAGACTTTGGTAAGTTTGATTGCCCAAACAGTGCCGACAAAGATGTAGAGCTAACAAACAATAAGTACATACAGAGAAACAAGTCAAAATTGAATATAACCTGCGATCCCGATTTCGTAGAAATGAATTCAAATGCAGACTGGATTACAGAAGTTGAGGTGAAATATGTAGCTGGCGCAAGTAATTTCCCAATTTCTTTGGTATTCAGTGGTTTAAATTCAAGTGCTTATTACTTTATGATGACAGCGAAAGGATACTTACGCCTAGCTCAGTATAATGGGACTGATTGGGTGTATTTAACAGAATGGGATGTAGTAGCCGATGTCAAAAAAAACGTAGCTTCTAACGTGTTAAGGGCTGAACGCAAGGGTAATAAATTAAGCCTTTACATAAATGACAACTTCTACAAATCATTTAATTTAAGTGAAATAAATTTTGTAAGCGGTTCAAAGTTTGGGTTTGCTGTACAAGACTTTCAAACTGTAGAAATATCAAACTACAAGTTGAAAGCAATGAGAAAATAAAAATGCTAATGTTAGACCTAGTTATTTTAGATGCTATGCCAAATGTTTTTTAATGAAAAGTGACTTTTCTAGCATTTACCAATTACCTACATAAAGCATATATTAACAAATAGTTGAAATTGATTTATACATTAGGCTACAGTCAGTATATTTGACCAAGTATGAGCTGATATAGTTGGAGTATAAAAAAAACATCCTATAAAAAATATATTACATAATGAACACAAGCAACAACAAGAATTTGAAAAACTTATTTAGAGGCATCTTAGCCCTAGTTACGATTATGGTATGGACAGGTTTGTCAACTCGTTCATTTGCCCAACCTAAGCCAGCTACTACCAGCATAACAGTTACTTGTAATGTTGATTGTAGTGTATTTATAGACGATATAGATAAAGGTTTCGCAAAAGCTAATAAGCCAAGGAAGATAATTGTAATTCCAGGCTCAAAATATGTAAGAGTTGTATCTGTACAAGACGATACAAAAGATGCTGGGGAAATAGTAGTAGTAAAAAAGGGAGAAAACAAAGCTAGAAAATACACAATAGACGGAGTAGAGGCTGGAAATGATGATGATAATAACAATCAAGCTACAACTACTAAGCAAAAAGGGAAAATTGCTGGCGAATATGACAATAAGTTTGACTTCAGCTACAAGCAAGATTTTAAAGAGTATGGACGATTTGACTGTTTAACAGATGAAGAAAGAAGAATTATGCTATTAGATGGCAGATATGTACAACAAAACTTAGCAGATAGATCATTAAATTGTGTACCTGATTTTTATGAGATTGATCCAAACCAAGACTGGTCTTGTGAAATAACCTATAGATATGTAGAGGGGGCGACTGATCAACCTATAGGTTTGGTATTCATTAGCGGGTCTAAAGATAAAGTTAAGTTTAGTGCTACTGCCGATGGCACAATGCGTTTATCACAATATTTAGACGGTAGTTGGAATAGTATATTAGAGCCAACTAAGAATGAATATATAAATAAAAATAAAGGGAGAAACACATTAAGGTGTGAGCGTAGAGGCGGTGATTTGCTTATGTTTATAAATGGCAACTACATTACTTCAGTAAAAATTGGGGAAGCATTTGGTACTAGATTTGGTCTGAATGTTGAAGGACTTCAGACAGTCGGTTTCGAAGGCTTTATATTAAAAGGCTTCAGAAAATAGACTTTTTTTATATAAAAGGTAGAATTTAGTTTACATAGGTAAGTATTTATGCTCATTTGTTCATTTTAGCTTAACCTAAGTATCATAATTTTGTATTGTCCTATCAGGTTTATCCAGATAGTAGGTGTGTAAATGGGTACATAATTGGTACTATTTACATAGTTTTGAATATAGAATTATGCAGAAACTTAAACTCATAGTAACTATTGCTGCATTGGTAATATCTACCCACAGTCTCTATGGGCAATTGCAAGGTGATGAGTTTTCTAATGATACAGCAGAATACATAACTGAAGATACTACCCAATTACTAGAAGATGTTGAAATAGTAGAGGAACAACCTATTAAAGATTCTACTGAATATGTAGAGGTAAACGAACCCGTTGAGGAGTTTCTACCTGAGCAAGATTTAGCAGAAGTTGACACCAGTTTTGAAGCAAATGGTACAATATCTCCTAATAAAGGCTGGTCTGGTGTAATAGTTTACTCGGTACAAATAGAGAGTAAGAATCCAACCATATCATCTGCTTCATTGCAACGTAGGTATGGCAATCAAATGACCCTGTATATTAACAGTAACAACTATAAAATGACCTTTAATAGTGATATAGAGACTGAAATAATATATCACGGGGACAGTGCTATGTATTTGGTTGTGAATGAGGAGCGTGATAGTATTCCTTGGAGAGGTAAACAAAAGTTAAGTAAAAAATTTGTAAATACGTACAAGACATCTGATATGGGTATGATAATGGATCATCCTTGCGATGCTTGGTGTATTGCTACACCAGGCAGTACAACAACTTATCTATATGATAAGAAGTTAAGAATGAATATTAGAAAGTATAAAAGTCACGGTTATGATTACTTTAATTGGTATGTAATGTATTCTAGGGCACCATTTCTTAAGTGTGTGTATGAAGGTACACAGTATAGAAAAGTGTTAACTGCTATAGAGATTAAGGAAGAGCAGTTGCCAGATGAGATATTTAATCCTGTAAGAAATCTACCCTTGACAGAAAAGGAATACTAGTTTTTTTACAAATCGTTAAAATTATTCAGCTTTAATCTACAGTTTTGCTGATATGTCTAGTTTAATTATTTGTTTGCCTCTCGGGCATTCATTCGATTTTTTTACTTTTTCAGACATTTTGGCAAATGTTAAGTTTATCTATTGGCCTGATATAGACTCTGAGTCTCGTATATCGCAATTAGCAGATACTATTATTGAGCAAAATAGAGAAATCTGCAATAAAGCAGATATTATATTGGGAATTAGCATTGCGGGCTTATTAGCAATTGAAATCGCCAATAAAAAGGAAAATATTCAAAAGGTAATTCTCATTTCATCTATTAAGTCAGCCAAAGAAAAGCCAAATTCTTTCAAAATATTTAAATTTATTAGACTTTATAATATTTTACCTATCAGTCTTTTAAATGGAAACACCTTATTAATGCAATTTATATATAAACTATGGTATCTCAGTTCTGAAAAAAATGCAACTAAATACTATCAAAAAGTTATTAAAAATGAAAAACCACAACAGATAAGGAAAACTTTAAGGCTGTTGTTTGCGTGGAATGGGCAATTAAGTGAGCGTAAAAAAGTGCTCCATATTCACGGCACTAATGATCAGATATTTCCGATTCGAAAGCTTCATAATGTCGAAATAATAGACAAAGCAGAACATTTTAATATAATGCTATATAAGTCTAAAATAATAAGTCTAATAAATGCTTTTATAGCCTAAAGTTTTACGTCGTTTCGCATTATTTCTACTTTAGCCTTTAAACCCTCAACATAACGGTCTAACCATTTATTTAAAACTTCATCGTGAAGGGCTAATATTCTAATGGCTAATAGTCCAGCGTTGGCTGCTGCATTTAGAGCAACAGTTGCAACTGGAATGCCTGTGGGCATTTGCAATATGCTTAATACACTATCCCAACCGTCTATACTGTTACTGCTTTTAATGGGAACACCTATTACAGGTAGTGCAGTACAACTGGCCACCATACCCGGTAAGTGTGCAGCGCCCCCTGCACCAGCTATTATAACTTGTATGCCTCTTATTTTTGATTGCTTGGCATATTCCATCATAAGATCTGGAGTTCTATGTGCTGATATTATGTCTAACTCTATAGGTACCCCAGCATCAATAAGAATATCAGCGGCTGCTTGCATTATGCCTTTATCGCTGATGCTACCCATAATTATGGAAACCTTAGCATTGGTTTTAGAAAAAATTATTTCCATAATGTTAACTTGTAATCTTAATTGATTTATCCAGCATTTCTGTGATACTTATAACTTTAAGGTAGTCATTCCCAACTATGGTGACGTGCCCCATTTTACGTAAGGGTTTAGTGTGCGACTTACCATATAGGTGAAGATATACACCAGATAACTTCATAGCGTCTTCTATTCCTATGTATTGAACAAGACCTTCGCTATTAGCATCACCCAATAAATTAAGCATAGCTGATTTATTGATGGCATCAGTGTCACCTAGGGGAAGGTGTAATAAAGTTCTAATTAGTTGGTCATACTGACTAGTTTTGTTAGCCTCTATGGTATGGTGCCCACTATTATGAGGACGTGGAGCAACTTCATTTATCCAAATTTCTCCATCAGGCATTAGAAACATTTCAACTGCTAAGATACCTATCATATTTAACGTATCTATACATCTGCCTGCAATTGCTATGGCACGTCTGGTAATGTGGGGTTGTAATCTGGCAGGGGCTATTAAGTAGTGTAGTAAGTTTTTATCGGGGTGTGGCACCATTTCTACTGGTGGATATATCACCACATTTCCTAGATAATCTCGTGCAACTATTACACTTATTTCAGTGGCTTGCTCTGCTTCTTTTTCTAATACGCTATCACCCTTTAACCTATTGGCCAGCATACTATTATCTTTTATATAATATACGCCATTGCCGTCATAGCCAAGCTTTCGAGACTTTTGATATGCAGGCAGGGTTTTAATTATGTCTGCGTCTGGAGTGTCATCTGTAGCTAAGATGAAGGGCGCAGTAGGTAAATTTTGATTGTAGAAAAATTGCTTTTGTAGCCCTTTATCAATTATTATCTCTAACACCTCAGGTTGTGGGTAAACACGTTTTCCCATTTTCTGTAATGTTTTTAATGCTTCTATATTTACGTGTTCTATCTCTATGGTAATAACATCTAGGTCTTTACCAAAATTTAAGACGTCATTATAATCAGCATAGTCACCTACTGTGAAATTGTGTGTTAAAGCCTTACAAGCAGCATCAGGATCTGGATCTAATACGTGACACTCTATGTTGTAATCAAATGCTTTTTGCAGCAACATTCGACCCAATTGTCCACCACCCAATATTCCTAGTTTAATTTGTGTGAAATATGTACTCAAAAAATATTATTTTACTTTATTAATGGGAATTGCGATTACTGTATAACCTTTATCTCGAAGCAGTTGAAGTATTCCCTTACTGCCGTATAAATGAAGAGCACCGACGGCTATGAATGTAGAATTATCGGCAATCATTTTAGGAATTTTGATCATCCATTTTTGGTTGCGTTCTGTTAATAATCTTGATTCAGTAGCTTCTGTCATATTTTCATCATCAGCAAACTTTAATAGTGCATTTCCATCACCTTTCTCATAACTTATCGCCATTTCTAGCATTTGAGTTTTTATTTTGGTGGTATCGTGCAACATTTCAGACAGTTCCTTGGCTTGGTCTGCAGCAGATTGTTCTAGCAATAAATCAGTCTGAAACTTAATACTTTCAAATTCTAAGAGTTTCAATTTATGCCGTTTGGCATATTTCTGTACATACATATCCATCGCAGTATCACCCAGTTTACCCTTGAATTCTGGCATATTCATAATTAAGGCAGTCATTACAATGGGTACCAAGACGATAGGCTTCATTATTTTTATCGCATTTACCATATCAGCATTGTATTGGCTAACTATTTTCTCGCAAATGGCATAGTCTTCCTTACTTAATAGTTTTTTTGCATTACTGTCTAATGATATTACTTTAAATCCAAGCCCCAATGCATCAGACTTATTAATAGTTACCTCAGTAGTTATTTGTTTACAACTAGCAAGGGCATAGACAATCTCTGGTCTAGATGTAATAAATGTATGGTTATAAAGGTGGAAAGTACCTAATACATAAGATGTTTCTTTTAAGCCATTGCCAGAAATGCTAAATAATAACCCTTCGTTATCAATGTTTTGAGCAAAACAAGAATTAATCTTGACTATGAATAATATTAGAATAGTTAGATACTTAAACATAGTCTGCTATCTAAATCTATTGATGTTTCTAACCTTGTTATGGTCTTTCATAATAAAGCGTGTTGCCAAAATTAATGCAACGAAACTTGCCAATGGGAACAATATTCCCCACCCCCAACTTTCAGCCAAGCTTCCTACATAGTTTCCTCTGTATTTGAATATTAAATAACCAGATAGGCCAGCTATAATAAGTTCTAAAATAGCAGCTAAAACCACAACTCCAACTTGGCGTAAGCGTTGCTTAAACATAAATGCAGAAATTAAAATAATAATAAGTGCCAACACATTAAAGTAGAGCAGGAAATCTATCAAACTATCTGTCACTTCGCCACCACTTCTAGCTGAATTTTCACTTACAGATTTAGTTGTTAGATTAACTGTTGTAACACCGTCTGCACCAGTAAAAGAACCTGTCCATAAGTCTGCATCAATAAAAAAAGCTGATGCAACTAGGGCAATTAGAAGAAATAGGGTTTGAATTCTTTGAATCATTTATTTAAAACTTAGTGATGAATAAAAATTAGACTACAAATTAACAGATAACATCCTATAGATTGAATATATTATGGCCTATTGTTGTTTATGCTTATTTAAACCCATATTCAAAGTTGATGTTCAACTTAACTTTGTAAGGTAATTACACGACTAATAGTATGCAAACACAAGATGTTTTTATCATAGATGCTATACGCACGCCCATAGGGAAATTTGCAGGACAGTTAGCAAGTCTTCGCCCAGACGATATGGCCGCAACTGTAATTAAAGAACTGATAAGTAGAAACCCTAAAGTTCCTGTAGATGAAATAGAAGATGTAGTATGGGGAGCAGCTAACCAAGCTGGTGAAGATAATAGGGACGTGGCTCGTATGGCTGCGTTACTAGCAGGCTTACCAACTACAGTAGCAGGAGTCACTGTAAATAGGCTGTGTGCCAGTGGTATGCAGGCTATAGTTGATGCTACTAGAGCCTTGCAATTAGGTCAAGGCGATATATATATAGCAGGTGGTAGTGAAAGTATGAGTAGGGCACCATTTGTTTTGGCTAAAGCTGAATCAGCTTACGATAAAAGCATAAATATGTTTGATACTTCGTTGGGTTGGCGCTTTACAAATCCTAAATTAGCAGATATGTACTACCCATACAGTATGGGAGAAACTGCGGAGAATGTTGCAGATAGATATAAGTTAACTAGAGAGCATCAAGATGCTTTTGCTCATAATTCTCAACTTAAGTACGACCAAGCCAAACTTAAAGACATTTGGCAAGATGAAATAGTACCTTTAAATGTAGCAGCTGGTAAGAAAGGTGATACAATCCAAATAACTACAGACGAGCAACCAAGATTGGGATCTATTGAAATATTAGCTGGGCTAAGAACTGCATTTAAGAAGAACGGTACTGTTACAGCTGGAAATGCGGCAGGTCTAAATGATGGTGCGGCTGGTGTGATATTGGCTAATGAAGTTGCAATTAAGAGATATAGCTTGAAGCCAATGGCTAGGGTAGTAAGTATGGGTGCTGCAGGGGTTGACCCTTCTGTAATGGGAATAGGTCCTGTACCAGCTAGTCAGAAAGCATTAAAACGAGCAGGTTTAACTGTTAATGATTTACATATAATTGAATTAAATGAAGCATTTGCTGCGCAAAGCCTAGCCTGTATTCAAGAATTAGGACTAAACCCAGATATTGTAAACGTAAATGGGGGAAGCATTGCCATTGGCCATCCACTAGGTTGTAGTGGCGCCAGAATAACTACCACAATGATGCACGAAATGCAAAGAAATAGTAACATAAAGTATGGTCTAGCTACTATGTGTATAGGTGTAGGTCAAGGTCTAGCTGTTGTTTATGAAAAGGTCTAAAAAAGCTAGATATAATAGGTTTAGTAATATAAGTTACTAGTACATTAGTAAGAAATAGAATAATCACTCTACCCGGGTGGTGAAATTGGTAGACACGCCATCTTGAGGGGGTGGTGCCTTCGGGTATGCGAGTTCGAATCTCGTCCCGGGTACAATATGTAAATTGGAAGCAAGTATATCTTACTTTCATCCAAATTAATTAGTTTTGTTAAACTACTACTTATATTTTATAATTAGGTGAGCTGTCAGGTAACCTTTGCAGTAAATTTTTCGTAGTTGTTTTATATTTAACAATAGATATCGTGACTCTTTTTTCTAAATTGAATTTCTTTAAGCTTATTGGCTTGGTAATCTTTTGTGCTGTAATTGGCACGCAGGCCTCGAATGCGCAGTGCATTAGCGATGATGTTTTTATTAAAAAACTAATGCAGAGCCCAGAACTAATGCAGCAATTCAATGAATTTAATGATATGAATAGATCAGTTAGGAGAAAATCTGACGATACTATTACTCGAATTATTCCAGTAGTTTTTCATATAATTCATACTTATGGTCCCGAAAATATTAGCAGGTCGGTAATTGAAAGTCAATTACTTACTTTGAATGAGAATTTTCAAAAGTTGAATGCTGATACAGCAAATGTCAGAGCAATATTTAAACCTAATATTGCTGATATGAACTTAGTGTTTAGACTAGCTACTAAAGACCCAAAAGGGAATTGTACTGATGGCGTAACTAGAACTTATAGTTTATTAACAGAAAATGCTAGAGATAATGTAAAGGCGTTGATACAGTGGGATCCAACTAAGTATTTTAATGTATGGGTAGTTAATAGCATTGAAAATAGTGGAGGTCAAGGTATAGTATTAGGCTATGCTCAATTTCCATTTGATAACAATAATTCTACTGACGGCGTAGTTATTTTATCAAATCAAGTTACCAAAGGAAATAAGACACTTACCCACGAGGTTGGGCATTATTTAGGATTGTTTCACACATTTGAAACAGCCATTGGTAATAATTGCAACAACAATTCTTGCACAACAACGGGAGATTTAATTTGCGATACGCCACCAGTTGCAGCACCAAGTTCTGGTTGCCCAACTAGCAATAATACTTGTAATAAAGACGTACCAGATGTAGTTGACCAAGTAGAAAACTATATGGACTATAGTTTTTGCTCTAGAATGTTTTCAGAGGGACAGAAAGAAAGAATGCTTAACGTATTACTAAATACTGCCAAACGCAAAAACCTATGGAGTACTAATAATTTGGTTGCAACAGGAACTAACTTTAATCCTGGCACAGCAATCGTATACTGTAAACCAAAAGCAGACTTTTATGCACCAATTACTTCTATTTGTGTTGATAACAATTTAACATTTACAGATGCTAGCTATAATACCGGTGCAACAGCCTGGAAATGGACTTTTGAAAATGGAAGCCCTGCAACAAGTACATTAAAAAACCCAACTGTGAAATTTACAACACCGGGTAAACACAATGTTAAATTGACTATTACCAACCCAGCAGGAACTGATAGTACTACTAAAACTGATTTTGTTAACATTTTCACGAATGTGTCAGATGTAAAATCACCATATCTTCAGACTTTTGAAAATCCCGCAGATTTGGTAAATATCAGAAACGAAGCTGACGTGGATGGTTTAAAATTTGCAACCACAACTGTTGGCTACCAAAGTAATACAAGCTTCAGTTTCAAGCAATTCTCTAACCCAAGCTTGAATGGGAATTATGCTTTCGAGCTACCAGCAATTGACTTGACAACTGTATCAGCACCACAATTAAGGTTTAGAGTAGCATTTAGACAAAAACTTACTACTAATACAGACGAACTCAGAGTATTCATATCAACAGATTGCAGAGCATCGTTTTCAACTTTGGCCTTTAGATCTGCTAAAATATTGGCTAATAATAAGCCAGCAGAAACGAATGAATTTGTACCAGCTTCAGATGAAGATTGGAAACTAGAAACGATTGATTTAAAAGCATATAAATCTTTAAAGAATCTTATTTTAAGATTTGAATATAAACGTCGTGGTGGAAATAACATATATATAGATAATATCAATATTAATGATGCATTAGTAGGCGTAAATAAGGTCAACTTCTCTAATCAATTTAACTTATATCCTAACCCTGCAACTAATAGCATAACTGTTCAGTTTGTAAATCAATTGGTAGGTAATGCAACTATAACTGTATATGACATTAGTGGAAAAATATTGACGCAGATAGTACAAAGTAATCTAGCTACTAAAAATATTCTATTAGAAGATTTGGGTATTTATAGCAGTGGTATATACCAAATTAGCGTTCAAAATGCTGACAATGTATATCAGCAGAAATTAATAGTTAACAAATTATAAGCTTATAGAGTTATAAACTCTGTGTAATATTGCCAAAAGCACCAAGTGACTTTGTGCTAAAGAATAGAAGGCATAGATGTTGGATTAAAATATAGAATGATAAAAAATCTTGTAATAGTCGAATCACCTGCAAAGGCCAAAACGATAGAGAAATTCTTAGGAGACGACTATATAGTACGTAGTTGTTTCGGACATATTAGGGATTTGGCATCAGACGATAAGGCTGTAGATGTAAACAACAGATTCGCACCTAAGTATGTAGTGCCAGAAGATAAGAAGAAGTTAGTAGCAGAGCTCCGAAAGCTGTCTAAAGAGGCTGAGCAAATATGGCTAGCAACAGATGAGGACCGTGAGGGTGAAGCTATAAGTTGGCACCTGCTAGACGAGTTAAACCTAGATAAAGATAAGATTAAACGGATTGTATTCCACGAGATTACAAAACCTGCCATACTTAAAGCAATAGCTAACCCTAGACGTATAGACGAAAATCTAGTAAATGCACAGCAAGCTCGTAGAATCTTAGATAGATTGGTAGGGTTTGAATTGTCACCAGTATTGTGGCGTAAAGTACAAAGATCGCTAAGTGCTGGTCGTGTGCAAAGTGTTGCCGTAAGGGTAGTAGTAGATAGGGAAAGAGAGGTTATAAATCATATTTATTCTAGTAATTTTAAGCTTTCGGCTAAGTTTCACCCAGTAGAAAACAATGGGCAAAAAGCTAATGCTATTCTTGAGGCAGAGTTGCCAGAAAGAATCACCAATGAAATTGGTGCTGAGCAATTTCTAAATGAATGCAAAGTAGCAAGTTATAAAATTACGGATATTGAAGTTAAACCAGGGCAGAAATCGCCTGGAGCACCATTCACTACCAGTACATTACAACAAGAGGCTTCACGTAAACTGGGGATGAGTGTGACCCGAACTATGATGCTAGCGCAAAAATTGTACGAGGCTGGACACATAACCTATATGCGTACAGACAGTGTTAATCTAAGTGAAACAGCCATTGTAGATATTGCCAATGAGGTGAAAAGTCAATATGGTGAGAAATATAGCCATACCAGAAGATTTACCACCAAAAATGAATCTGCACAAGAGGCGCACGAGGCAATCAGACCAACCTACATAAATGTACATAGTACAGGGGCAGATGACAGCCAACGTAGATTATATGAATTAATTTGGAAGCGTTCTATAGCCAGCCAAATGTCTAATGCAATACTAGAAAAGACCAACGTAAAAATAAGTATAAGTACTAAGCCCGATAAGCAATTAGTTGCAACAGGCGAGATCCTTAAGTTTGATGGATTCCTAAAGGTTTACCTAGAGGGGAAAGACGATGAGGACGATGAAGACATAAAAGGTATGTTACCCCCATTGGCTGTTGGTCAAGACTTAGACCCAATAGAATTACGATCTACTGAAAAATATAATAGACCCCCAGCTAGGTATGCTGAGGCCAGTCTGGTAAAGAAACTAGAGGAACTGGGAATAGGAAGGCCAAGTACCTATGCACCAACCATAACCACAGTTCAAAAAAGGGGTTATGTAAATAAGACAGATCACGATGGCTACGAGCGAAAAGTTACGCATTTCTTTATGATGAATGACGAAATAACTAAAAGCGTAGAAACAGAACACTTTGGTAAAGAGCGAAATAAGTTATTCCCTACCAACATTGGCATCATTGTAAATGATTTTTTGAAAGAACATTTTGAGGATATTCTAGATTACAACTTTACTGCAACTGTAGAGAAGGAATTTGATCAAATAGCCAAAGGAAAAATGGAATGGCAGTCTATGTTAGAAAATTTCTATCATCCATTTCATAAAAATATAGAGACTACACTAGAAACTAGTGAACGGGTAAAAGGGGAAAGATTGCTTGGAGAAGACCCAACCACAGGGAAGCCTGTATTTGCTAAAGTTGGAAGATATGGACCTATGATTCAAATAGGTAATCTAGATGAAGAAGAAAAGCCAAAGTATGCCAAACTTAGAGATGGGATGCTGATAGAAACCATAACTATGGACGAGGCTATGACTCTATTTAAACTACCTAGGGAGGTAGGGGAGTATGATCAACAAGCAATTGTGGTGAGTATAGGTAGATTTGGTCCGTATGTAATGCACGCTAAAGAATTCTATAGTTTACCCAAAACAGAGGATCCATACACCATAAGCTTAGAAAGAAGTATAGAAATAATAGTAACAGGAAAAGAAGCTAAAGCAGCAAAACAAATACATACTTTTGAGTATGATGGCAAAGTGCTGAATGTATTAAACGGAAGGTTTGGCCCATACATCAGTTATGATAAGGGAAATTATAAAATTCCGAAAACTGTAGAGGCTAAAAATTTAAGTCAAGATGAAGCTATTGAGTTGGTAAAACAACAAATAGCCAACCCACCTGTAAATAAAAGAAAGCCGACTAGCAAAGCAGCAGCTGAAAAAAAGCCAGCAGTAAAAAAACCAACAGCGAAAAAAGCTACTACAGATAAAAAACCTGTTGCTAAAAAAGCTACTACGGTAAAAAAGAAGAAATAAGTTGAACATAACACAGCTAACTAATAATAGTAGAACTTAAAATGTGTGAATGAATGGAGCCTGACCTGAACCCAAGTACAAGTGGTAGAAAGATAGATGAAGCAGAGATACTTGCCCTGATAGCATTACTAGAAGATCCTGATAAGGAAGTAAAGACATTGGTGTCTAACAAACTAATAGGTTTTGGAGAAGATATTCAACCTATTTTAGATGAATCGTTTTTAAATGAAAAAGACCCATCACAACAGGCTAGAATTCACTTAATAATAGAGAAATTACAGGCAAACACTTTAATATCGGATATTGTAGTGTGGGCAGAAACGGGTGGCTTAGATTTATTTGAGGGCTGGTACCTTGTTTGTAAGTATCGATATCCTGAATTAAAAAAGGAGCAGTTGCTTATCTTAATCAATAAGTTAAAGCTTGATACGTGGTTAGAATTGAACAATATGTTAGCCCCATTAGATAAGGTTAGAATTTTAAACAATGTGATATTTGATAGGCATAACTTTCACAACAACATAAATGACCAAGAAACACCAGATAATTTGTTTATAAATAAAGTATTAGATACACATCGTGGTAATGACCTTAGTCTTTCTTTATTGTATATTATTATCGCACAGCGACTATCTATGCCCATATTTGGAGTAAATACGCCTTTGTATTTGCAATTAGCATATAAAGAGAATTTTACATTTAGAGAGTTGAAAGAGTATAGTGAGGTGCCAATAATACGTTTTGATGGCCCAGGGGAGATATTGTTTTACATCAATGCATTTCAGCGGGGAATAACCTACTCTAAAGCAGGAATTGATGCATTTTTAAATACTTTTCATTATCCCGTTAAACCTTATTATTATCAAGCCTGTAGTCATATTGACCTGATGTTGAGATTATGCGGAAATTTATATAGTAGCTATCAAAAGCAAGAAGATGAAGAACACGCAAATGGAATCCTTAAATTATCTGAGATTTTGCAAGCTTATTCTAACATACCATTGTGAAACTACAAGTTAATATTTTGTTAAGAATAATAAGTATATTTTTGTCAGCATTGTAATAAATGGAATATTACCCCCTATACATTGTTGGCACACTACTGTTTACAGCATTTTTTTCTGGGATTGAAATTGCCTACTTAACCAGTAATAAATTAAGGATTGAACTAGGTAATAAGAAAGGTAATATTAGCGACAGGATTGTGTCGTTCTTTGTTAAGCATCCTAGTAAGTTTTACACAACTACCTTAATTGGATTAAATATATTCATTGTTTTATTCTCCATATATTTTTCTGACTTTATTGACCTTGGACTTCAGACGAATTTTAACATAAACGAGCAGAATAGTCCCACTTTGGTCATCATCGTTCAGACTGTATTGGGCTCCCTAGTACTATTGTTCTTAGGTGAATTTTTACCAAAGGCTTTTTTTAGGGCTGTACCAAATACACTTTTACACGTATTTGCCATACCATTTTTATTGGTTTATTACATTTTATTTCCACTAAGCCTAATAGTAGAGTGGCTAAGTAATTTGTTGTTGAAATTGTTTTTTAAATCTCATACAAATGACGAAACTCCACAGTTTACTAAGCGTGACTTGTTTCACTATGTAAATGAAACAGACGCTAAGGTAGAAGATACACAAGTAGAGGTAGATAAGCAGATATTTAAGAATGCCATTCAGTTTAGTGAGTTAAAGGTGCGTGAGTGTATGATCCCTAGAACGGATATAGTAGCAATAGAAGTCACTGACGATATTGAACACGCTACAGAACTACTTATTAAGTCTGGGCATAGTAAGCTGTTGGTATATAGGGAAAAGATTGATAATGTAATTGGCTACATTCACTTAGTCGATTTATACAATCACCCAAGTACCATAGATAAAATAGTAATGCCAATTACCATTGCAACAGAGTCTATGCCTGCTGGTGATTTAATGAATGCATTAATTGCCCGTAGGCGCAGTATAGCAGTTGTAGTAAATGAATTTGGCAGCACAAGTGGGCTGGTGTCTGTAGAAGATATTATAGAGCAAATAACTGGAGAAATAGAGGACGAGCACGATAGCGAAGACCTGACAGAGGTGCAAATATCTAATACTGAGTGGATGTTGAGTGCTAGGCTAGAGGTTAACTATCTAAATGATAAATATAACTTAAACCTACCAGAGGGAGACTATGAAACACTAGGAGGATTAATACTGGCTTACAATCGCAATGTACCAATCCAGAATGATGTTATAGATATAGATCCATATAAACTAACCGTACTAAACATAGATGGTACACGAATACTTGAGGTGAATCTATGCATTACTAAGTCTAATTAATGCCAAAATTATACATTATCCCCAATTTGATAGGGGATAGCCCTATAAATAGAAATCTGCCTGATGATGTCATTAAGCAAATCTGTACTTTAAAATATTTCATAGTTGAGGAGCGTAAAAGTGCTAATAAGTTGTTAAAGGAAGCTGGTGTACCTACACCATTTAAAGATGTAGTAATAGAAGTAGCTGATAAAACTACTGTAAACTCCATTATTAAAGACATAGTAACAGATGCTAATGGTCAAGATATTGGTCTGCTAAGTGAGGCAGGCTACCCAGGGATAGCCGATCCAGGTACAGAAGTAGTAAAGGCAGCTGGTAAACTTGGCTATGATGTAGTTAGTTTTCCAGGACCTAGTAGCATTATGATGGCATTAGCAGCCAGTGGTTGTCAAGGGCAATTCTTTACTTTTCACGGATACTTACCTAGTGAGGAAAACGCAAGAGAGGGACAATTAAAAAGGCTGGAGCAATTTGCTAATGACGGCTATACGCAGATATGGATTGAAACCCCCTATCGGAATTCAGCAATGATTAGATCAATTGGGCAGGCACTTTCTCCAGAAACACAAGTTGTGTTGGCAGTTAGTCTTACTACCGTTGATGAGAAAATAATCAGGAATATGGCACCGAATTATAAGACTTTTACAGAAGATTTGAATAGACTTCCGATTGTTTATTTAATGCACATCCCCAACTCTTATCATAAGCAAACAGGCGGTAAACGCTTGAAATAGTTGACAATAGTCATAATTATTATTGATGTGGATAATGATGTTCACAAATTAAAATGAACATTTGGTGTAATATTTGCATTATTATTGGATAATTATCTAATTTAGCAAATGCCAAAAGGGTGATTTTACGAGTATGTTTCAAGCAGTTACAGAAGATGTCATAGTTCAGGTAAATACTTTCTTTCAAGAAAAGGCAAGTCAGCCACTTTATGCGAATTTTATATTTGCATATAGGATAGTAATAAAGAACATAAGTGACGATACAATACGTTTGTTGCGTAGACATTGGCACATCATAGACAGCAATGGCTCAAAGGAAGAAGTAGCCGGTGACGGTGTTGTGGGACTACAACCAATATTAACACCCTATTCTAAACACGAATATATGAGCGGTTGCCACCTAAGAACTGACTTAGGTAAAATGTATGGCACATATGAAATGGAGCGTCAAAAAGATGGCAGCTTGTTTCAAGTAACTATTCCAGAGTTTACGCTGGTGGTTCCCTTTAGAATGAACTAATTCTATATTTGCACGTACTCAGTTTTTTTATAAATTCTGTAAAATAGTAACGTGCTAAAGTTAAAAAATTATATAAATGGCGAATTGGTTGAACCCATATCTGGGCAATACCTAGACAATATTGAGCCTGCAACTGGTCAAGTTTACTCGCTAATTCCAGATAGTGATAATCAAGATGTTGAGCAAGCTTATTTAGCTGCAAACGAAGCATTCAAGACTTGGAGCGTTAGTTCAGCTCAAAACAGATGCCAGATTCTGTTAAAAATCAGCCAATTAATTGAGAGAAATATGCACGAGCTGGCAGCGGCAGAAAGTCAAGACAATGGCAAGCCTTTGCAATTGGCTACCTCAGTTGACATACCTAGGGCGAGAGACAATTTTTCATTCTTCGCAACTGCCATTTTGCACGATCATAACGAAAGTCATCCAACAGACAATAATTATTTAAATTATACTTGGCGTCAACCCGCTGGCATTGCAGGTTGCATCAGTCCTTGGAACTTACCCCTTTATCTATTTAGTTGGAAAATTGCCCCTGCATTAGCAGCTGGCTGCACTGTTGTGGCTAAGCCAAGTGAAGTAACCCCATACACTGCATATCTACTTAGTGAATTGTGTATTGAGGCAGGATTACCAGCTGGAGTGCTAAACATAGTTCACGGAACTGGACCTAGAGTAGGTGGTGCAATCACTGCTCACCCTAAGATTAACGTTATCAGCTTTACAGGCGGGACTAAAACTGGACAAGAAATAGCAAGAACCGCAGCGCCGATGTTTAAGAAATTATCTTTAGAACTTGGCGGGAAAAATCCCAACATCATTTTTGCAGATTGTGATTGGGATAGTATGATGAAAACAACACTTCACAGCAGCTTTGCTAATCAAGGGCAGATATGCCTATGTGGCAGTAGAATATTGATAGAGCGAAGCATTTACGAAAAGTTTAAGGTTGAATTTATACAGCGTGTATCCCAACTAACTGTTGGCGACCCTAATGAAGAAACTACTAAGATAGGGGCATTGTCTAGCGAGGCACACACTCTAAAAGTATTAAGCTATATAGAATTAGCTAAACAAGAGGGTGGAGACGTGCTAACAGGTGGAAATAGAATGACCATTCCTGGAAGATGTGAGGCAGGTTATTTTATACAACCCACCGTAATTGAGGGTTTAGATCAAAACTGCAGGGTAAACCAAGAGGAGATATTTGGTCCAGTTGTAACGCTTCAAGCATTTGATAATGAAGATGATGCCATTCAGAATGCAAATAGCACGGAGTATGGTTTGGCAGCAACCATTTGGACAAATAATTTACAACAGGCGCATAGAGTTAGCCACTCCATTCATAGTGGGATTATATGGGTGAATTGCTGGTTAATAAGAGACTTGCGCACATTATTTGGAGGAATGAAGCAAAGCGGAGTAGGCAGAGAGGGTGGCTATGAGGCACTTCACTTCTTTACCGAGCCCAAGAATATTTGTATTAAACTTTAGGGGTTCTATTTGATATTTTTGATAAATATTTATTGATATTAATACTATATTAATCTACTTTAATCAGTTTCTTAAAATTATTCATTATAAACTCAGTAAATGGTGCTACAGATTCGTAGCTAAGATGCACACCGTCATTATAAGTGTAATTCGTACAGTCTGCCTCTGGTAGCAGTCTCCCTGTACTTTTAAATGATGCGTAAAAAAGCGGCAAAATAGCCTTATAGGTGGTTGATGCTTTTATTTCACTATGCACTGGAATTATGTAGTAGTAAACCTGAACGTTCCATTTCTTTTCTAGTTCAGCCATAGTTAAGGCTAGCATTTTTATTCCCTTTTTATAGGCAATCATATCTGGTTCACGCATATAGTCTATCAATTGAACGGTTAAAAGTTGGTCTTGCAGTTGCTTATTGTATCCATTATCTTGATTTGCTTTCTTCTGTGATGGTAGTAGGGTAGTAAATAGGTTTACGGGTTGGTACTTTTGGTACAACGCAGGTAAATATTCATTAGCATATTTGGGGAAAAATGCAGTTGAAACCAATTGCAAGTCTGGATTACGATTAATGAAGTTTAATTCAATAAGCAAATATTTTGGAGTCTTTTTATCCTTTTTAATAATCTCAATTCCTGTAAAAGCACTGCCCCCGCTAAAGGATAGATTGTAGCTACCATTAGGCAGAACGCCTAGTCTAGCAGACAGACTGCTACCTAATAGAATTAAGGTATCAATGTTTGGTCTGTGTACAAAGTTTTGAGCAGCAATAGAATTTTGCTGTTGTTGATTCTGCCCTTTACCTCCTGTAGGTATTAAACTATATAATGCTCCATTCCAAAGAAAAAATATACAAACTGCAATAAAGCTAACCCTAATAACAAATTTCATAAGTTGTTAGAATTGAAAATAGATAAATTTAACACCATCACCTGAATTTACCCAAATAATACACAACATTATACCGTAAGTGAGTAAGGGTAACAATTTAGTTGCGACCCTTTTCCCATTGATGTGTGTGTTGGTATGATTCATTATTTGCCAACCAGGCGTCGCTTGTCGTAGCAAGTATAAAATATGGTACAATATTACAGGCGCGCTGTATATCATTATGTTAAAAATGATAACCATATTTCTATTGCCTTTATTACTAATTATAGCTTTTACGTAATTGACTGCGTGCTCGAATATTGGGAGTTTAAATAAGAGCCAAGCAAACATAACAAAGGTAAAAACCAGAGGTATTTGCCAAATTGCGTGCCACTTACTGCGAAGTGGCCCAGTGATGTTTGAAGCTAAACGCTCTACTACTAAGGCTAAGCCGTGGAAACTGCCCCAAATAGCATATGACCAAGCACCTCCGTGCCATAGCCCGCCTAGAAACATAACCAGCATTAGGTTTAAGTAGGTTCTGAATATGCCTTTTTTACTTCCCCCAAGGCTAAAATAAAGATATTCACGCAGCCAAGAACTCAAACTAATATGCCAACGTGTCCAAAACTCTTGAAACGATCGGGATATATAGGGAAAATTAAAGTTAATAGGTAGTTGATATCCAAATAAATAGGCTAATCCAATAGCAATAAGGCTATAGCCTGCAAAGTCTGCAAATATTTGCATACTATACCCAAATATCATTACTAATAGGGTGACAGAATCATAATTATCAAAGTAGGGATAACTAATCCACATAGTTTGTCCAAACAGATTATCAGCAACTACTAGCTTTAAGAAATAGCCCGTAATTAGTTGTCGGCAAGCCAATTCCCAAGGTATATCTTTTAAGTATTTTGTTTTAATTTGGGGTAAAAATCCGAAGCTTTTCACGATTGGACCAGATACCAATTGCGGCATAAATGCGATATACAAGGAGGTGATTTTAGTTAAACCCCACAAATTTAGCTGGGCAATATATTTATAGGATTCAAAGTTTTTCTTTTTGTACACGTCTATCATCATACTGATGCCGTGAAATGTAAAGAAACTGATTCCGATGGGCAGTGGAATGCTGAGAAGTATATCGCCAAACCTGTGGTCACCCCGACTTATAAACATAAAGGTAAACATAGGAGTGTATTTAAAGAAGGCCAACAGACCTAAGTTAAGTACAACACCTGCAGTTGCCCAAACTTTTTGCTTAGGCTTAGATTGTGTACGTAATATGCGGTAAAGTGAATAGGTATTAATACCTATACTGGTAAACAGTAATAGTAAAAGAATTGGTTGAGACCAAGCGTAAAACGTAAAACTTGACAATAACAATATTTGCACTTGCCAACGCCTGAATGTTGGAATATAGTACAGCACGAAGGTGATGATGAGCAAATACAGAAATGTCAGTTGTGTAAATAACATTATATGCGAATATAATCTGAATAGGGACAACTATACAACAAAAAAACCCTTGACTAATGAAAGCCAAGGGTCATATACAAACACAATGTTAGTTGTGCTAATTCAAATTACATTTTTGGCAACAATACGCCGTCAACTACGAAAGTTACACCATTACTGCTAACTACGTCAGCAATAGTAACACCTACAGTTTGACCGTTTTCATCGCTGATGCTGATTTTACCGTCTTTATTAGTTACTTTCAATTTACCTTTTTGTACGGTTATTAATTCTTTACCATCAGTTAGGTCAGCAGCCATCATTTTACCAGGTACAACGTGGTAAGTTAATACAGATGTAAGTTTTGCTTTATCAGCAGCTACACCTTCTAGTGTTTTTTTGTCAACTTTAGCGAAAGCATCATTAGTTGGAGCGAATACAGTAAATTCACCACCTTTTAAAGTTTCAACTAAGCCAGCTTTTTTAACTAGGTCAACTAGCATTGTGTGGTCTTTGCTTTCAGCAGCATTGTCAACGATGTCTTTGCTAGGCATCATCATAGCACCGCCTACCATTACGCCACCTGTAGCTTCCATTTTGGTAGTAGTATCAACTGGAGTAGTGGTTGCAGTTGTATCCGTTGCAGTACCATCAGTTTCAGTTTTTTTAGGCTCACAGCTGGTAGCTGTAAACATAATAGCAACAGCAGTTGCAAGAGTTAATGTTTTGAAAAGTTTCATTCTATCGATTATGAAATAAAGTTAAAAAGCTAAATTGTTATTGTCTTGACAAATGTATAACATTATCATAGAGTTATTTACTATTTTACAATATTTAGTAACAAATAATCTAACTAATGTATTTTGTGTCAATGTAAGTGTTTAGAATATTAATAACATTCCTGGAAAAATATCCCTCCAGGAATGTTGATTTTCCCTAAAGTCTGTACCATATACGCATAAGTTGAGTAAATGGTTTTACTATTAGTTATTTTTTACTTCTTCGTAATCCACATCAGTTACATCTTCCGCTGGATTTTCTGCGTTAGCTTCCGCTGGAGCCCCCTCTTCAGGGTTGCTATAAAGGTGGCTACTTGCAGCTGTCCAAGCCTCATTCAGTTCATTAGTAGCTGTTTCTAATCCTGCTAAGTCTTTGGTAACGTGCGCAGTTTTTAAAGCTGTAAGGGCTGATTCTATAGCTGCTTTATTTTCAGCAGGTAATTTTGCTTCGTTGTCTTTTAGCTGTTTTTCACTTTGGAATATTAAACCGTCAGCTACATTTAGTTTTTCTATTTCTTCTTTTAGTTTTTTATCAGCTTCAGAATTTTCAGCTGCTTCATTTCTCATACGGTCTATTTCTTCTTGGCTTAGACCACTACTAGCTTCAATTCTAATTTTTTGCTCTTTGCCAGTATTTTTATCTTTTGCCGATACGTTTAATATACCGTTAGCATCTATATCAAAAGTTACCTCAACCTGTGGTACCCCCCTTGGTGCAGGTGCTATGCCGTCTAATATAAATCTACCTAACTGCTTATTGTCTTTCGCCATACTTCGCTCACCTTGTAGTACATTTATTTCAACGCTAGGTTGGTTGTCACTGGCTGTGCTGTAGGTTTCGCTTTTACGGGTAGGTATGGTTGTGTTGCTAGATATCATCGTTGTCATTACACTGCCCATAGTTTCTATGCCTAGGGTTAATGGGGTAACATCTAATAGCAATACATCTTTTACCTCGCCTGTAAGTACACCACCTTGTATGGCTGCACCTATGGCAACTACCTCGTCTGGGTTTACCCCTTTATGTGGCTCTTTTTGGAAAAACTCCTTTACTTTTTCTTGTACTCTTGGTATTCTGGTAGATCCACCTACTAATATTACTTCGTCTATGTCAGTCACTTTATAACCAGCATCTTTCATTGCTTTGCGACAAGGTTCAATACTTCGCTCTACTAAAACATCTATTAATTGGTTAAATTTAGCCAAATTCAATTTCCTAACCATATGTTTTGGCATACCATCTACAGCTGTGATGTAGGGCAAGTTAATTTCAGTTTCTTGGCTGCTGCTCAACTCAATTTTAGCTTTCTCGGCTGCTTCTTTTAGTCTTTGCAGTGCCATTGGGTCTCTGCGTAGATCTATATTTTCTTGAGTTTTAAATTCATCAGCTAACCAATCTATAATTACTTGGTCAAAGTCATCACCACCTAAGTGCGTATCACCATTTGTTGCTTTTACTTCAAATACACCGTCACCTAGGTCTAGGATAGAGATATCGAACGTACCACCACCTAAATCGTAAACAGCAATTTTTTGATCTTTACCTTTTTTATCTAAACCGTAAGCTAATGCCGCCGCAGTAGGCTCGTTTATGATACGACGAACTTTTAAACCTGCTATTTCTCCAGCCTCTTTTGTAGCTTGTCTTTGCGCATCGTTAAAGTATGCAGGTACTGTTATAACAGCCTCTACTGGCTCTGTACCAAGATAATCCTTTGCAGTTTGCTTCATTTTTTGAAGTACCATTGCAGAAATTTCTTGTGGAGTATATTCTTTACCTCTTATATCAACACGTGCAGTATCATTAGAACCGTGCTTCACGTCAAAGCTGACGTATTTCATTTCGTTGCTTACCTCTGTGTATCTACGTCCCATAAATCTTTTTATAGATGCTATGGTGTATTTAGGATTTATAACAGCTTGTCTTTTAGCAGGGTCACCTACTTTTATCTCTCCATTTTCTAGAAATGCTACAACTGATGGTGTCGTGCGTTTCCCCTCGCTGTTAGCTATTACAATTGGTTGGTTACCCTCCATTACTGCAACACAGGAATTTGTGGTTCCTAGGTCGATCCCTATTATTTTACTCATTTTATATTTATTTTTATATTTTTAGCTTTTTTGTTTACCGACTTAACAGTAATTTTTTTCTAAGCTTGAAATAACAACGAAAGTGCCAAGTAAAATTAGTCAGTATATTAGTGACAAGCTATAAGCGTGGGTGACATAATGGCAAATAGAAAGGTTATATGGCGATAGTTTCAGGTTCTTTATTCTACTTAGTATACAAATACGTATAGGTATTAATTAGGTATTAATGCCAATGATCAAATGTTGTTTCCGAGTTATCTATTCGATTTATATTTTTGTTAACTATCACGTTAATATTTAATAAAATGAATATACCAAATTGGCTTAACTTACTTTTATTTTCGGTTTTTTTAAGCTTTTCTGTACAGGCACAATATTTTACAGATTTAGGGAATAATAACTATTCACTTGGCTTACCTTCAGATCAATTCAAAGACGTGTATGCAAATCAACGTAAGTCTAATTGGTGTTGGGCTGCCTGTGTACAAATGGTGATGAATTATCAAGGTATTAAGATAGAACAAGAGGAAATCGTGATGAAAACATTTGGTAGTTTGGTAGATCAGCCTGCCTATGTACCAGATATGATAAAGGCAATAACAGGCTGGGCACCATCTGTAGATGGGCATAAAAATTTTATATTTTGCGACAATCTAAATAGCCTTAGCTTTAAAGAACTCTATGAAAGTTTAAATAGAGGGAAACCTTTTATAGTCGGTCTAAGAAATTTATCTGATGGGGTAGGGCACGCCTACGTTTTAACTGCAGTTACATTCAAAATGAAAGGAGTAGAACGTGTGCCAGATAAAGTCATTTTACGCAACCCTTGGCCGTTTATGACACCGTCTGTAAACAAAGAATTGTCAAAAGAGGAATGGACTTGGGAAGCTTTTCAGAACAGATTAATGCCTTCTTACGTCTTTAGGATTTATACAATGTAAATTTATGGCTGGTTCTAAATAATAATGGAAGATGACTTTAATTCACTAAAAAGCGAAATAAATGGAGAATTAGAAATTGCTCAAGATGCTAAATTTCAACAGCGAGAATGGCAAATTGAAAAGCTGGTATGGAGTTTATCGGCATTAGTGCTTCTAGCTGGTGCATTAGGTTTATTTGGTAGAGGACTACTGAGCTATAGAACTGAAACAACTAATAAAGGGACAGAAATAAACTACGCCAAGTTGCTGCGGTATCAAACTGAGGAAGAATTTTCAGTTACATTTAAAGATGTTAGTGTGAAGGATAAAATTTGGATAAGTATAGACGACGAAAGTCTAAAAAAATTGGGAATATCTGCAAGTAATCCAACGCCTAATAAGGTAATTGCTGTAGCAAATGCCAAAAGGTTTGAGTATTTGGCCAATGATACTAATTTTATAATAAGTTTTAAAATGAGACCAAATATATCTTGGAGTAGCATTCTAAGGCTGAAAACCTTTAAGGGTGATGAACCTAACTTGTCACAATTTATATATCCATAACTCTAGTTACATTACCAGTTATTATGTCACCACTACTTCGTTCACTAGCAGTATATGTATTTCTGCTTATTATACTTAGGTTTAGTGGAAAGCGATCGTTGCAGGACACTTCTATTTTTGATTTGGTGATGACCTTAATCATTAGTGAAACTATACAAAATGCTTTAATTGGCGATGATAATAGCCTAACCAATGCATTTTTGATTTTGATATTGTACCTTCTTGTTAGCAGAATGCTACTGATACTGAAGACTAAGAATAAAAAAGCAGATAAAATATTAGAGGGACTTTATATCATTTTGGTATCATCTGGTAAACCGATATATGAAAATATGTTTAAAGAACGTGTTGACATAGACGATATAATGGAGGCAGCCAGAAATAAATGCCAAATGCATAAGTTTAAGGAAATAAAGTATGCTATTCTAGAGCGAGACGGCAGCATTAACATTATACCTTGGGATAAGGGATCTAACTAAGCTTTCGAATGCCAATTCTCTTTGATAAGTTCCGACGGCAACTTTACGAGTCGTTACTCCTTCCTCACAATCTACATCCACTGGTTGACCATCTGCTCCTTTTCATTCAAATTCACTACACTTTTTTGAATTGAAATTATTTGACAGCATTCAAGTCCGTATTCATTGTGGTTAGGGCAAACAAAAATGTCTGCGAAAGTTTGCGTAGCACCAAAAAGGGTTAGCTCAAACAATTAACATAATGTATTCTTTTGTGTAACTTTATTTATTTCATTTTCTACGCTATTTGACTCCGACCTATTCATAAATAATTATTGAGCTGATTATCTCTATAAATATTTAATCCCTATGGGATTATGAAACAAAAACTCATTCGGGTAACTTCGTACCCAATAAATGAGCACAAAAAAGAACTCAGTTAAGCCTTCACTTAGTCGGGGAATGCGAGACTTTACGCCACAAGAAGTAGTCTCTAGGCAATATTTGTTTGGGGTTATTAAGCAAGTATATCAACTATATGGATATCAACAGTTAGAAACCCCAGCCATTGAGCAACTATCTGTATTGACGGGGAAATATGGCGATGAGGGCAGCAAACTATTGTTTCAGATATTAAACAATGGTGAGTATCTAGCTGATGTGCCTGCAGAAGATTTAACTAAGATAAACTATCAGAGAATTACCCCTGCCATTACCGAGAAGGCATTGCGATATGATTTGACTGTACCCCTAGCCAGATATGTTGTGATGAATAGGCAACATATTAGTTTTCCGTTTAAACGATTTCAAATAGATAAGGTATGGCGTGCAGATAGACCAGCTAAGGGTAGATATAGAGAGTTTTACCAATGTGATGCTGACGTGCTAGGCAGCTATAGCTTACAGTATGATGCAGAGTGCCTGATGATGATGAATGTGGTATTCACCAAACTAAACTTGCCTCGATTTACATTACAACTGAACAATCGAAAAATATTATTAGCAATAGCTGAGGTTTGGGATTTTCAAGACAAGTTTCAATACTTTGCCCAAGCCATAGATAAGTGGGATAAAATAGGCGAAGATGGAGTGATACGGGAACTCGGTCAACGAGGCTTTACAGAAAATCAGATACATAAAGTTCAGATGCTATTTAGACTTTCTGGTGATAACGCAAGTAAATTGGAAGAACTAAATACTTGGTTTAATTCCAATGAAATGGGTAAAGCTGGTGTACTAGAATTATTTCAAATATTAGAACATTGTGAGCAAAATGGAATGCCCGAAGGCGTTATTCGAATCAGCCCGATATTGGCAAGAGGTTTAGACTATTATACTGGTAGCATATTTGAAGCAAGTATAAACGATTACCCTATGGGTAGTATAGCTAGCGGCGGTAGATATGATGACCTAACAGCTAGTTTCGGACTAGACGGAGTACCTGGGGTGGGTATGAGTTTTGGAGCAGAGCGCATATTTGATGTATTGACAGATTTAAACTTGTTACCTAATGCTACAGAATATATTACAGCAGTATTGGTGCTAAATATGGGGGAGGAAAATTCAACTATTTATGCTAAAGTTACCTATTTACTTCGCCAAGCAGGAATAACTGCAGACCTATATCACCAGCCAGCCAAAATAGCGAAACAGCTACAATATGCAGATTCTAAAAAATGGAGATATGCACTGATATTGGGCGACGATGAAATTAGTAATAATTACTACACGTTAAAAGATTTAAAATCTGGAAATCAACATATACTTGACAATTTTACAGCATTAGTCAGTTTCTTAAACCAGACTTCAATCAATGACTAAAATTACCATTCATAGAGATACAGCCTTAGGTTTTGATGACATACAAGCATTAATAGCTGGAAGTGAGGTAGAAGTTGATTTAGACAATTTAGTAATTGACGACATATTACGTTGCAGATCATATTTAGATGAAAAGCTAAATGGCCTAAACGAGAAGATATATGGCATTAATACCGGCTTTGGAAATTTGGCAGATGTTATCATTCCAAACGAAAAATTAAACCTATTGCAAGAAAATCTGCTGCTAAGTCACGCTTGTGGTTTTGGCAATGTGTTGCCAGACGACATAGTTAGGATTATGATACTGCTTAAGGTTAAGAGCCTAACCAAAGGGGTAAGTGGTGTACGATTAGAATTGATTGAGCGACTGTTGTTTCTATTAAACTACAACTGGATACCAGAGGTATTTCAAAAGGGATCACTAGGTGCCAGTGGAGATTTAGCTCCCTTGGCTCATTTATGTTTGCCATTAATTGGCCACGGTAGATTAAAGAAATTAGGTACCAATATTTGGATCCCCGCTATGGAAGTATTGGATTCTTTGCAAATGAAGCCGCTGTCACTAGCCGCTAAAGAGGGTCTTGCCTTGCTGAATGGTACCCAATTTATGGGTGCCTATGCCAGTTGGTTGGTAGTTCAGTCCACACAACTAATGAATGCAAGTGTGGCAATTACTGCGCTAAGCTTTGAAGCGTTTAACTGTAAAATAGATGCTTTGCATCCTAAGATTCAAGAGTGCCGAGGGCAATTTGGGCAAATAGAGATTGCATCTCAATTAAGGCGATGGCTAGGCGGAGGAATATGCGATACAATACATCAATCTCAAACCCAAGATCAATATGCGTTTAGATGTAGCCCACAGGTATTGGGTGCCAGCCTAGATACGCTACAATATGTTAAGCAAATAGTAGTTCGAGAAATAAATGGTGCAACTGACAATCCTCTAATATTTATGGAAGAAAATAAGATTATATCTGGAGGGAATTTTCACGGTCAGCCATTGGCATTAGTATTAGATTTTTTAAAGATTGCTATGGCTGAAGTCGGCAATATAAGTGAACGACGCACCTATAATTTATTGAGTGGTAAGCGAGAGCTTCCAGAATTTTTAGTTGCAGAGCCTGGGCTTAACTCTGGATTGATGATTCCCCAATACACAGCAGCTGCTTTAGTCAGTCAAAATAAACAATTTTGTAGTCCCGCCTCTATAGACAGCATTACCAGTAGCAATGGGCAAGAAGACCACGTAAGTATGGGTGCTAATGCTGCCCTTGCCTGTTTTGAATTAATCAATAATCTGTGGCAGATAATTGGTATAGAGTGGTTTACGGCTGCACAGGCTCTTCATTTTAGAGACGTAACCAGCCTAGCTCCACATTTAAAACAAGTGTATATTCGTTACAGAACAACAGTAGAACCAGTGATTGTAGATAGATATATGAAGCGCGATTTAGATACTACGAACGCGTTTATCCAATCTGAAGCATTTGCCTTGCCAAGCGAATTCTAAGAATAATTAAATGCAACTATTATAAAGTGTTGTACGAAGATTTTATTGAAATGGTGAGTGTTTATACCGAGCCTGTTTTACTGCTTGAGGGTAAACGAAAAGTGCCAGGCGATATAGCCGCCAAAATGGCAAACTTGACTGCTAAATTAGCTATAGATACTGACTCGATATTTAGATCGGGCAATGCTCCAGGTACTGATCGCGCATTTATGTCTGAAGTCAGAAAGTTAGTGCCACACCGTTGTGAGTATATTATACCATTTTTAGGGCATTACCCAGATAGCATTCCTGACGAATCTGCTGTACACTACCCAGATGAATTAAGTCCCGATGAAATTTTAGATATAAAGTATCACATTAATGCAGCTTGTCCAGAACGTTCTCTTTTAATTAAAAATTACCGACAGGGTTATCACAACACCGGCAATGTAAAGTCTTTGTATTTTATTAGAAACACTATGAAAGTAATGGGAGCTGCAAGTCTTAGCCTAGATATACCACAGTATGCCATAATGTATGATGACCGTGACAAGCCAATGGAGGGTGGTACAGGTTTCACTATAAAAATGTGTCGCTACTTAAATATTATGGTGATATTGCAGAATGATTGGCTGTATTGGTAAGCAGTTTGTTAAAATTCGCCTAATTGCAATAGATTGCTATAGAAACTTACTGCTTCAGCTATAACGCTAACGTGTATTCGCTCGTCTATGCCGTGCGTTCTTCCTTGGTCACCAGGTTTCTGTTTGATAGGAATAAACCTTAATATATTGTCAGTTAATTCAGTATAATATCTACTGTCGCTGGTACTGATATTAAGTATCGGAATGACCAAAGCATTTGGAATTGTTTTCAATATGCTTTTCTCCAGCACTTTATATGCCTTAGTGTGTATACTAGTTATTTTGGGTGGTTCAGTTGCATCAGCTGTTGGCCTAATGATGATTCTAGTATCATTTATGGTTTTATTTATCCGTTTTAATACAGAGGCTATGGTTTCGCCTGGCAATATTCTACAATTTACAGTTATGGTTGCAGTGGTTGGCAATACATTATCCTCTTTACCTGCACGCATTATGGTGGGTGCTACAGTTGTCCGCAAGAGAGATTCGCCATATGGGTCAACACAAAGTTCCTTCTTTATAAATCGTGAAAAGTAAACTGGATTTCTAAATATAAATTTTCTAAGTCCATTTTGGCGTACACTAATAGCCCTTAGCGATTCTTTTACAGGTTGTATTAGTTTCGTTGGGAATGAATTATTCTCAAGTCGATTTACAGCAGCACTTATCATATTTACTACATTGTCAATTCCGGGGCTACTGCTGTGGCCACCTTTGCCATTGGCTATCAATTCTATGGTTAGGTAGCCTTTCTCTGCTACGCCTATACAGGCAACTGGTCCATCTATATTAGGTATAAGTCCATCAAGTGTACTGCCACCCTCATCTAGTATATACTCAAATTTCCTGTTTAGCTTAAGAAACCAAGCATTCATAGCTTGTGCACCTTTACCTAATGTTTCTTCATCGTCGCTAAATGCAAAGTACAGATCAGTTTCTGGTTGATAGCCAGCTAAGAGCAATTTTTCAACAGCCTCTAACATTCCAATTATTCCAATTTTCATATCCAATGTACCTCTACCATATACAAAGCTATCTTTACTAATATTACCTTGAAAGCAAGGATGTTTCCAAGATTCTGGGGCACCACAATCAACAACGTCTTGGTGGGCAAGCCATAATACTGGTTTACTTTTCTGATTGCTACCAACCCATTTTAGAATTATGCATTGCCTGTATGGTAGCGTAATTTCTAGTTTATTGAAGGCATTTGGATACCATTCGCTAAGTTGATTTTGAAACTGCTGATAGGTGTGGACTAAATTGGAATCTGAAAGTTCAGCCATAGATAATGTCTGAAACGTTATAGCCTTACCTAATCTTTTCGCAACAGTTAGAGTATCTATTTTAATATCTATAATTTCAAGTTTTTTTTTCTTGACCAGTTCGCTGATTTTTACCTGTATTTTTTTTACTTTGTTAGTTTCTTGCGCCTGTAAACTAGATGTTTGGCAACAAACAACAAGAAATAAAATAACAAACCGCTGATAAAAAATATTAAACATATCTCGAAGTCAAATACAACTGCATTCTATTTATCTGAATTTAAGATTAATTCCAGCAAGTCTAGTTCGAAATTTTTAATAGGATGTTCTATTATTTTTCCTATTTCCACCGTCTCATTGTTTCTTCTCCTATCTATTACAAATGTTGGTAGTTTTTGTACATCAGCCCTAATTCTGGTTCCAGTGAAGTCTTTTCTGGCTTTGTCTAAACCTATTAGGGCGATTTTCGATTTTGGGATGCCGATTTGATCTGCCAATTTATAAAACCTAGGCAATTCGGCTTGGGTATCTTCGCACCAACTTCCAGCATATATGGTAACAGTTAGCTCATTTGCGTATGGTTTCAACTTATTTACCAGCTCTGCTTTTGGTGTGTACCAGTTGTAAGTGCCTTGGTACCATTTATATTTAGCTACGTCTGCCTCTATGTTTGCTCTGGTAAATAATTCTAAAACAGGCATTGTGTCTTGTTTTGATTCTGTCTGTGCTTGAACGTATTGTGTTGAGCAAAGAAGTACTACTAATATGAGATATTTCAATTTTATTATATATCAATAATAATAACGCAAAATTATGCATTTCAGTTTGACTAGTTAATTTTACACATCTAAATACATTATAATATTAAAGAATGGAACAAACCGACAACAGAACCTATGTGAATGGTAAATACTCCATTGGTTTTATATTATCTTGTATTTTTCCATCTCTATTTTTAATATTTTTTACTGTTCCGCGCACAATAGTTGTTATTGACTTTTTAAGTTTAATTTTTTTAGCTGTAGGTAGTGTGATAAGTATAAGCTTGACATTACTATTCAAACGTATATATAGATTAGAGCTCATCATAGTTGCTTTTGTGGGTTTTGCACCAGCTATCGTTGCAATTTTGTTAAGTATCAATATGTTTTTAGGTGGCGCTGCTAAGAAGTTAATATTTGTACTGCCAGAGGGAAAGTATATTAATACAGTCGAACAGTTATATGAAAACAATGGCATAACAATAGAGCTTGATAATCCGTTGCTTACTAGATTTGAAAGATTTAGATGGTTTGGAATAGAAGAAATAAAGGAACGTGAACCCGATACTGCAATATATATGATGGGGGCAGGAAGATTGGGTTGGCCAATAGTAGAATCTAAAGTATTAAAATAGTAAATTAAATAAATCTAAAAAGAATTAAGGTATAGTGGTGAATCCTTACATAATATTAGGTGTAGCGACAACAGCTACACAAGCTGAAATCAAAAAGGCATTTAGGACTCAGGCCAAGAGATTTCACCCAGACTTGAATAAAGACAGTTCTGCTGCAGAGCGAATCAAGGAAATATATGCAGCATACGATATATTGAGCGATGTGCAAAAGCGTCAACTATATGACGAATATGCAATAACCGACTCACCTAAACCCACAGGTTATACCCCTCGAAATTCAAGAGACCATAAGGATCCATACTTTAGGCGAAAGTGGGATAAAGAGTTTACACGGCATCCAAATAATGGTAACAATAAGGAAAGACCAAGCTTCGGTAAAAAGAAAAGTTATCTCGAATATCTTATACTTGGTTTCTTAATTTTTTTATATATAGGGAGACTTTTTAGACAACCAAGTGCAAGTAGAGAAACAAGAAATAACCCTGAATGGGTTAATTTAGTTAATAACATAGACTATAAGTACACATTATTACTTTTAACAGGAATAGGGCTCACTATAATTATATATATCATATTCCCAATATTTAGCAGGAAAAATAGAGAAGAGGATTAATAAATGATGATAAATACTAGTAAAACTGGTAATTTGTAAAAACTTAATTAGTTACAATTTTATTTCATTGTTGAAACATTAATTAATATATCTTGTTTAAGAATCTATCTAAATAGTCTTTGCACAATACATTGCAACAACACCCAAATATTTTACTAATATGAATCTTAGTGTCTTTAGAAAAACTCATTTTAATGCTGCACACAGGCTTCATAATCCAGCTTGGACAGCAGAAAAAAACAAGGAAATATTTGGACTTTGTAATAATGCAAATTACCACGGACACAACTATGATTTAACCATAAAAGTTACTGGGCCTATAGACCCTGAGACTGGCTATGTTGTAGATATGAAGTGGCTAAAAGACTTGGTAGATGCTGAAGTGTCAGATAGGTTTGACCATAAAAATTTAAACTTAGATACTGTCGAGTTTGAGAATTTGAATCCAACTGCTGAAAATATTGCTGTTGTGATATGGAATATATTAAGACCTAAGCTTCACACTCATTTAGAATTGACTGTGATCCTTTACGAAACGGAGAGAAATTATGTACAATACCCAGGATAATAATCAAGAAGAATTACACGACGAAATTGGTGACGGGCATATACTTACATCAATGGAGACACCCCTTAGGGCAGATGCTTTTGCATTAGATGATGATACTAAGGTTGAAATGATACAGAAGCATTTCAAAGAAATAATGCATATTTTAGGTCTTGACCTAACTGACGATAGTCTAAAAGGAACGCCAGCTAGGGTAGCTAAAATGTATGTGAAGGAAGTATTTAGTGGACTAAACCCGACTAATAAACCTAAAATAAGCCTATTTGAAAATAAATATCACTACAAAGAGATGGTTGTAGTTAAAGACATTACATTTTATACAATGTGCGAACATCACTTTGTACCATTTTTTGGCAAAGCGCACGTTGCCTATATACCAAATGGTAAAGTAGCAGGTCTAAGTAAAGTAAATAGATTGGTACAATTTCTAGCTAAGCGACCACAAGTACAAGAACGATTAACTATGCAAATAGCACAAGAAATAAGTGATACTTTTCACATCGGCGACGTAGCTGTATTGCTTGATGCACAACACTTATGTGTAAGTAGTAGGGGTGTGCAAGACGTAAACAGCAGTACCATTACCAGCAGATTTTTAGGCATCTTCAACAAAGAGGATATTAAGAATCAATTTTTAGATGCCATAAAGTAAGACTGTAACAGCCTAACTATAGAATTATGTACAAGAATATCTATCCTGACATTTCAGGTTCAACGTCTATATTTTGGCACAGGCGTGATTTGCGTTTAGATGATAATGCAGGACTATACTATTCTCTAAAGTCTGACTCAGCTACACTGCCCATATTTATATATGATACAGAAATATTAGACCAACTACCTAATAGGCAAGATGCTAGAATAGAATTTATAGCAGAATATTTAACGAAAGTTCAGAAATCTTATAGAGAGCATCAATCAGACATACTAATTCTGTACGGGAAACCAATCGATATTTTGAAAGAACTCATTCAGCATTATGAAGTAAAGTCTGTTTACACAAACGAGGACTATGAGCCTTACGCAAAAGATCGAGACTCAGAAATAGTAACTCTATTAGCTACAGTTGATGCTAAATTATTTTCAGTAAAAGATCAAGTCATATTTGACTTTAGAGAAGTCCTAAAGGCAGATGGCACGCCTTATACAGTTTATTCACCCTATGCCAAACAATGGATTAAGAAGTTAGATATAGACCCTGAATTTTATTTAAAGCCGTATCCAACAGCCCAGTTTACAGATAATTTGGTGAAGTTTAAGGCACAAGATGCACCAAAAGTAGAAAATATTGGGTTTAAGCCCTCTAAGATTCAGTTTCCAAATAAAGAAATTG
>Ga0163144_10001330_pt1 | contig 58367 bp, 50 predicted proteins | sample OliLak19BULKMAT1_FD_123175 | JGI IMG/M metagenome (GOLD analysis project Ga0163144, IMG submission 123175) | Freshwater microbial mat bacterial communities from Lake Vanda, McMurdo Dry Valleys, Antarctica - Oligotrophic Lake LV.19.BULKMAT1 | ecosystem: Environmental > Aquatic > Freshwater >...
ACCCACTATTTGAACCGACCGCTGTGCCGCAGCATGCAAAAAAGTGGGTGTCCCAGATTGCCCGTCGAAAAAAGTGGGTGTCCCAGATTGCCCCCAAGTGGGTGTCCCAGATTGCCCCAGATTGCCCTTCGGATCGGGTGAAACGCCTTTAGTTCGTTTTTTTATGTGTTTTCAACGACATTAAAGACTCTACGTATGATGGTGGCTTAGGGTGGTGTACGTCGAACCGGGGCAGGGGCAATCAGGTCCCGCGCCGCAGCCCGGCGAAAGTCCGCGCGAGGCCCAGCACGCGTTCCACATAGGGGCGGACCTCGTGATCGCCGCAGCGCTGTCCTGGCCGCAGCCGCAGGCCGCGCGCCGCGTGCGCGGCGCCGGCGCCGGCGCCACACAGATGCGTGATGATCGCGAGTTCCTGCTGCTGGCGCAGCGTGGCGCGCGTGATGCCCTTACGCGACAGAATCTCGCGCACGCGACGGTCCAGGTTCGATGACGCCAGTTCCACGGCGTGCGAGGGAATCACGCGCGTGTAAAGGCTGTTGAACCAGCAGCTGTGCCAGTCGTGCCACGGCCCGTCGGCGACGACACGATGATCGCGAATGCAGTACTGGCGCGCCTCGTCGAAAGTGCCGTCGATGAACTGATACATGCCGACTGCGCTCGACGCCGGGCGGTAGATGTCGAAGGGCTTGCGCGTCGCCGACCATCGCCAGTAAGTCCGCGCGACCGGATTCCCCGACGCTTCCTTCTGCGCCAGGGCGGCGAGGAGCTCGGGCGTCATGATGGGCGTCGAATGCGCCAGAAAGAGCGGCGCATAGCTGCGCCAGGTTTCGGCGGGTGTCTTGTACAGCTCGTCGCTGACGGGAAAGAACAGCTCCGAGGGTTTGCGCACGACCTGATAAATCCAGTTGAGCGTTGGCACGCCGATGGCGAAAAAAATCAACGCAAGCAGGCCAAGCACGAAGCCCGGGACGCGACCCAGCGTTTGCAGACGGCTGGCGCCGTCGGCTGCGGGTTCAGGCCGGCGGGGGCCGGCGACTGCACGCACCCCCTTGGCGGGCCTGGCCGCCGCCGGCCGCTGGGACTTGGTGTGCGGCGCCTTGTCCGTTTTCCCTGCGCGCGACGGCCGCGCGCCTGTGGCCGGCGGCGGCTCAGCCGGCGGCAGCTTTTTGCGAGGGGGCTTGCGGGCAGCTGGCGGGCGCGACATCGCAGGAGCTTAGCCAACTTCGGGGACGCGCTGCCAGACCTGACGGGCAGGGTGAACCGGGCCCAGCTAAAAGGGCAGACCTCCGCGCACGTGCGCGGGTCACGCTCAGCGCGTACGGCTCACGCGTGCGGCGGGTGGTGCTGCGTCGCTGCGGCGTTCGACGAGCCACTGCGTGGCCTCGTCTGCCGGCAGCGGACGCGCGAACAGATAACCCTGGCCCTTGTCGCAGCACAGCTGCGTCAGCAGCCGGGCCTGACCTTCGGTTTCGATGCCTTCGGCGACCGTGTGCATGCCGAGGCTCTGCGCTACGCGCACGGTGGCTTCAATCAGCACCCCATGGTGCGGGCTGGTTTCCGCCTGGCTGACGAACGAGCGATCGATCTTCACGACATCCACCGGCATTTGATGCAGGCAGGCGAGCGACGAGTAGCCGGTGCCGAAGTCATCAAGCGCGATCAGGATGCCGAGCGCCTTCAGTTCGACCAGACGCGATCTCACGCCTTCATCCTGGGTCGCGAGACTTTCGGTGATCTCGAGCTGCAACTGGCTCGCGCACAGACCGTTGCGCGTCAGTGCGTGCCGCACGCGTGCCACGAGATCAGCTTCTCCCAGCTGGGCACGCGACACGTTGACCGACATCGTCTGCGGCGCGTCAGCGCCGAGCAGCTGCTGCCAGCGCGCCAGCTGGGTCGTGGCTACCTGGAGCACGAAGTCACCGAGTCCGCCGATGAGCCCCGTTTCCTCGGCGATTTCGATGAATTCAATCGGCGGCACGATGCCACGCGTGGGGTGGCGCCAGCGCACGAGCGCCTCGATGGACACGCAGCGCCGATCGGCGAGATCGAGGATCGGCTGGTAGGCGACGAACAGCTGGTGCTCATCCAGCGCGCGCCGCAGGTCGGCCTCGGTGTTGCCTCGGCGCTGCGCGCGTTCTTTCATCTGCAGATCGAAGACGCTGTACCGGCCGCCGCCAGCACGTTTGGCCTCGCGCATCGCGATGCCGGCAAACTGCAGCACGAGATCCGCGTTGTCCGAGGCCTGGGCCCGCAACACGACGCCAATACTCGCGCCGGCGTGCAACTGATGGGCGCCGATCCCGTAGGGCTTTGCCAGTGCATCGAGCAGGCGCTGCACGACGGCATGAACGTCCTCGGCCTGTCGCAGGTGCTCGATCAACAGCACGAACTCGTCGCCCCCGAGGCGGCCGGCCGTGTGTTGGGGCCGGGTGGTCATGGCCACCACGTCGTCGAGCCGGATGTTGCCGTTGACGCGGCCGGCCATCAACTTCAGCAGTTCGTCGCCCACCGCGGTGCCGTGGGAGACATTGACATGCTTGAAGCGGTCGCAATTGATCAGCAGCACCGCGAACTGATAATCTCCGTGCTCGCGCGGGCGAGCGCCGCATCGATGCGTTCGACGACGACCGCGCGATTCGGCATCGCCGTCAGACTGTCGACCCGCGAGGCGTCCCGCACGCGTGAGGCGATGCGCTGTTGCTCCTGTCGCACCGCGTGTGTGACGTCACTGATGCTCGCCATCAGCGTGCTCTGGTCCAGCTTCAGAAGGCTGAGGGAGAGCGTGCGCGCGCCATCGTCATCGACACCGGGGCCGGGCAGGCTCAGACGCAGTTCGTCACAGATCACGCCATCGGCCGGCTGAAAATCAGCGACGGTGGCCCGCAGATCCGGCGCGACCACGGCGAGCGCATCGAACAGGTCGGTCAGATCGCCGACGGCCGCGAGCGGCATCAGCATCTGTGCCGACATCGGATTGATCATCAAAATCTCGCCGTCGAGCGCGGTCTGCAGCAGGCCGATGGGGGCCTGGTACAGAAACCGGATCAGCGCTTCGTACGCCACGCCATTGTCGATGGACACGTGTTTTAACTCAGCAAAGCGCGGCAGCTGGCGTCTGGTAGCCCGGCACAGAAGACCACAGCTCGACGCGATTGCGCCCCGAGGACTTGGCGAGATAGAGCGCCGCATCGGCACGCTTGAACAGATCTTCGAGGGTTACCACGCCGGCTTCCATCGTCGCCACGCCGGCGCTGACGGTGTAACGGATCCGGGCGCCGTCGACATCGACGACCTGGCTCGCGATCCGCTGGCACAGGCGTGAGGCGACGATCTCCGCGCCTTCGAGCGTGGTCCCGGGCAGCAGGGCGGCGAACTCTTCGCCGCCAATGCGGGCGATCATGTCGATGGTTCTGAATGTGGCGCGCAGGCCGGCGGAAAGATGGCGCAGCACGGCGTCGCCGGCCAGGTGTCCATGCCGATCGTTGACCAGCTTGAAGTGGTCGGCGTCGAACAGGACCAGCGACAACGGCATCGACGTACGCGTCCAGCGCTGGATCTCGCATTCGCCGGTTTCAGTGAAAGCGCGCCGATTCGCGAGCCCGGTGAGATGATCGCACAGCACCGAGCGCCGCATCGCTTCATGGGCCTCGCGCCGGTCACTGATGTCGCGCACGATCAGGCTATAAGCGCGCTCGGCCGCCGGCACTTCGGTCTGCTCGTCGAGCGGTGCAATCAGGCAGCTACCCCAGTAGCGCGAACCGTCCGCGCGGCGCCGCCAGCCTTCATCGAGGCTCCAGCCGTCGCTGTCTGCTTCACGCAGACGGTCCTGCAGGCGATACCCTGTCAAGCCGCTCTCGGTGTAGAACAAATCGTAAGTCTTGCCCTGGGTGGCGTCGGCCTGAAAGCCGGTCAGCCGCGCGATGCTGGGGTTCCAGGCCTTGATACGGCCCAGATGATCGAGGGTCATCATCGAGTAGTCGGTGATGCCGCTGGTGATGGTGCTCATCCACGCCTGGCTCTGACGCAGCTCGCGTTCGCGTTTCAAAACGTGCGTAACATCGCTGATCACCGCCATCAGGCGGCCGGTATCGATTTTCAGCAGGCTCAGGGACAGCACGCGCGCGTCGGCGTCTTCCGCGCTCAGATCGATGCGCAGATGCATGTCATCACAGATGGCGCCCTGGGCGGCCGTGAAGTCGCGTACGCGATGGCGCAGATCGGGCGCCACGTCTTCGAGTGTGTCGAAGAGATTGTCGAGTTCGCCATTGTTCGCCAGCGGCATCAGCAACTGGGCGCACAGTGGATTGGCCATCACGATGTCGCCGTCCAGCGTGGCCTGCGCGACGCCGATGGGCGCGAGGTACAGGAACTGCAGTAACGCCTCGTATTCGGTCTGATCGTCGTCGGAGTTCACGCCCGACACTCAGCTTCGTCGGGAGATGAGGACGTAGCGCAAGTCGTAGCGTGGGTGAGCCAGCAGTCTAAGCCGCACTTTTACGGGCCGCATGCGCAGCGTCAGCACGTAGTCGATGGTGATGTCGAGGTCGCCGCTGCCCGCGGCAGCATCTTCATAACGTTGGGCGACCATGAAATTGTTCATGCACGGCGCGACAACCGTGAACAGGTGATGTCCGAGCACCCGCTGGGGCGACAGGCCGGCCAATCTTGATTCGGTGGCGTTGTAGCGGCGGACGACGCCGTCGCTGTCAAAGCCGATGACCCCGAAATCGAGGTCGTCGATTTCCACTTCACTGGCATCGCCAAGGAAGCTCAGGCAATGGGCATCATCAAACCCGATGGCGAGTGTTTCGTTCACGCGGTTTCTCCAAAACGGTAGTGACACAGGGGCGATGCATGCTGCACAGCCTGTCGGGCTTATCGGCGTGTCTGCAGAGCGCTTGAATCGCCCTGGTGCACGCAGCAGCCGCGGCAGGCGAGCGGCTGTTCGTGTCCGCTGCCGCTTTAAGGCCCCGCGTAACCTGCGCTCCCCGTCAGGCACGCGCTTTGTTGCCAAGCCACTCGTGACGTGCTTCAGCCGCCTGCCAAAGCTTGCTCACGGCCGCGCGGCTTGCGTCGTGGCATTCAAGGTCCGGATCAGAGTGAACATTTCGGTGTAGGCCGCGCACGCGTCGTCGCCCGTGGGTGGCAGCACGTTCAGCAGCAGCAGTTCCTCGACGAGACCGTCGAAGGCCAGCAGACGCCCGCGGCATTCGGCGGGCGTGCCTGCGATCACGAGTTCGTCGATCAGGGCGTCCGGGATCGCGTCGAGTGCCGCTGCGTGCCGGCCGGCCGGCACGAGCTCGCGGAGCCGATCAACGACCGCGCTGAACCCCTGCTCGCGCATCGTGTATTCGTAGTAGGGGTGCGGCAGCGGCGCGAACAAACCGCACAGCGCGGTTCGCGCGGCCTGGCGCGCCCGCTCGCGATCCGGGCTCACGGCGGTAAACATCACCGATTTCCAGCGCAGACCTGCCGGATCGCGATCGGCCGCGGCCGCGTACGTCGCGGCCTGCGGTCGCAGCGTCTCGCGCAGATACCGGGGGGAAAGGGTTGCACCGCCGGCAATGCCATCCGCCACGCTGGCGGCCACCCGCAGCATCGACGGAAACACCGCCGCGAGGAACACCAGGAACGGCACTTCGCTGGTGGCGACGGCCGGTGTCCAGCGCATCCGGTGCACCTGCCCTGAGTACTCGAGGGGCGTGCCCGGGCGCGAGCGCGCCATGCGTTGCAGAATCTCGACGTACTCGCGCATCTTGGTCAGGACACGGGCATGCGCAATGCCCTGCCATTCTTCGTTGATCACGCGATTACCGCCGCCGATGCCGAGGCATAGTCGGCCGGCGGAATATTCCTGGAAGTCGAGTGCCGTCATGCCCGTCAGCAGCGGGCTGCGCGCATAGGCATTGAGCACATAAGGGCCGAGATTCACGTGGCGGGTGGCACTGGCCAGCGCGGTCAGCGCAACCCACGCGCTGCGATAGGCTTCGACCATATACAACGAGGCACAACCGGCGTCTTCGGCCGCGCGACCGATACTCACGATGTCGCGTAGCGGCTGGCCGCCAACGAACAGCACGGCGATCTGCATGGGGCACCCTCCGGTCAATATTGAAAGCGATGGTAAGGCAAGTCCGGCACTATCTGCGAAGCGGCCGCGAAAAGTGACATGAGGTGGGTGTCCCGGTGCCTCTCGGCAGACGGCGGCCGCCAGATAGCCGGACTGGCTCGTGCGTCAGCTACGAGGCGCATCCGTCGTGCTGCGCTGGTCTGGTCGCGCGCGGCCGTGGCCTTCAGCCGAAGATCGGCAGCGTCTCGAACTCTCCCTTCAATACGGATTTGGCGGCGCCGGGCTGCAACCAGTTGTCGATGGCGGTGGCGTACACGCGGCGGAAGTCGGTGGTGTAAGCCAGATTGTCACCCGCGTCGAGCTCGCTCAAAGACGACGGCTTGCCGTAGTGACCACCGCGGACCCTGCTGCCCACCATGAACATGTTATTGGCCGCGCCGTGATCGGTACCGAGGTTGGTGTTCTCCGGCGCGCGCCGGCCGAACTCCGAGAAAATCATGGTGGTCACGCGATCGGCCTGGCCCAGGCGTTCCAGATCGCGTTGAAAGCCATGGATGGCATCGGCGACATAACTCAGCAGCCGCTGGTGCAGATCCGGTTGCTGCACATGGGTGTCAAAGGCGTTGTTGCGATAAGCGAGGTAATACACGCGCGCCGGCAAGCCCGCCGCGATGCAGGCGGCGACCTTCGGTAATTGCGCAGGCACGATGCCGTAATCGATCGGCGTTTTGTATTTCGCCCAGGCTTCGCGCACCAGGGCTGACGCCTCGTCGGCGCTCCGTGCCACCTGGGCAAGATAATCGAGACCGGGATTGCCGGCGACCGGCGTGGAGACATAATTGAGCATGGCCCGTTCCTGCAACAAGCCCAGGCGTTGAAAGCGCTCGGGTTCGTCGAAGACCACCGGCGTGTGAATGCGACTGCGCACCGCCAGGGATTGGGTGGTATCGACATTGATCAGAAAGTTCGGCTTGGGCGTGGGCGCCAGGGTATCCGCCAGCCGGCCGCACCAGCCATATTCAGCGCCGGAATTGGGGGCTGCGGTATGCCAATAGGCCATCGAGGTGAAATGGGAAAACGACGGCTGGGCGTAGCCGACGCCGTGTACGATCGCGAGCCGACCGTCCTGCCACAGACGTTGAAAGCCGAGCAGGCCGGGGTTGAAGCCGTAATGCTCGTCGAGCTTGCGCAACTTGTCCTGCCGGATGCCGATGCGTGGACGCAGCTTGTAATAGGTGTCGTCGGCATAGGGCACGATGGAGTTCAGGCCATCGTTACCGCCCGACATTTCGAAGACCACCAGAATGCGCTCCTGGCCGGCCCCCTCGGCAGCGAGCGCGGATTGAAAGATCGACGGCACAGCGCCAGTGGCCACCCCTGCACCACCCAGCGCAGCGAGTCGGCCCAGCCATTGACGGCGATTGATCATGATATCGTTCCTCACCCTAACTGGTACTCGGGGCGGCTCAGCAGCATGTGCAGCAGCACGCGCAGCGGATCTTCCATGAAAGTGGCGGCGGCCAGTACATCGCCGGTGCCGAGATCAGCGGTGAAGGCGTCGATTAACTTCTGGCGGGTGGTGCTGTCCAGTGCAACCGACAGAAAGCGGGCAGCAAAGTAGTCGACGACGGCCGCTGGTGTGGCGAGTTCGTGGGTGGTGACCAGGTGCGTCAGCTCGAAGCGGGCAAGGTCGCGCGGAATGGGTTTGACGCGCTCGATGGCCATCTGCCAGCCGCGATAGCTCGCGTAACGGGTATTGAATTCCTCGGCGTGTTCCACCTGGTTCGACATCGCCATCATGGCCATGCCGCCGTCCTTGGCAACCGGTGTGGTTGCCGCGGTCATCTCCATGCCGGCACGGATGCGTTGATGGACCTGGCGAATCTCTTCACCGGCCGCATATTCCGGATAGCGATCGGTGGGGATGAATTCGATGTCGGCGAACATCACGTCGAGCACAAAGTTGCTGCGTTCGATGAGCAGGCTGGGCGTTACCCAGCTGCGCCCGTAACTCCAGCCGGCGACCGTCGGCGGAAACATGAGACGCTGGCCCAGGGATTCCGTCAGCAGATTGAAATCTGGAGCGCCCGGCACGCGCTCGAGCCCCAGTTTGTGATAGGTCGAGATGACCAGTTCCACCGGGCTTTTGATCCGCGTTGCGATGGTGTCAGCGCTGTAGAAATCGCGCGACAGAAACATCATTTCGAGAAATGCCGCGATATCGTAGTGGCCGGTCTTCAGGCGTTCACCCAGTGCGCTGCGCAGCTCAGGCGAGGGATCCTCGCGCGCGTAGTAGCGATAGATTTTGGCGGCGATATAGCTCGACGTTGCGGGATGGGCGAGGATGTGGTCGATGATCTGCACGCCGTCGAAGTCGCCGCGCTGGCCCAGAAATTCCTTCTCTGTCGCGTCGTGCCTGGCGTGGTCGATCTTGAAATCGAGGCCGCTGAACGACCACCCGGTAAAGGCCCGCGCTGCTTCACGGATATCGTGCTCGGTGTAGTGGCCGACCCCCATGGTGAACAGTTCCATGATCTCGCGCGCAAAGTTCTCGTTCGGCGAGCCTTTGACATTCACGCCGGCGTCGAGGAACGCGAGCATCGCCGGATCCTGCGCGAGGCCGATGAGCAGGGTGCGGAAGTTGCCCAGGCCCTGGGTCTGGAACAGCTCCAGCTGACGCCGCATCTTGCGGTAGTCACGCACCTTTTCTTCGCTGCTCGCAAAATGGCCATGCCAGAACAGCGCCATCTTCTCCTGCAGCGGTGTCGGCGAAGACAGCATGCGATTCGCCCACCAATACGCCACGCGATCGGTCTCCAGCCGACTGGCGCGCAGCCAATAGAAGAACTTGTTGACCACCGGCTGCAGGGGACGATTGCCGCTGGTCTTGACCTTCACGCCTAGCGCTTCGCCGCTGGCCTTGGCGAGTTCGGTGGTCGCGGGGCGGCTGGGTGGAAAGGGGTCGAGGCCAGCTTCGAAAATCCCGGATTCTTCGAACGCTGGCTGAGCCTCGATGGCCTGTGCGTCAACCCCTTCGAAATACACCAGGTAGCGCACGGCCTGGCGCGCTGTCATGCGCGCGAGCCGGTCAATTTCGGTGGGTGTGCCGCCGAAGCCGGCGCGTTCGAGCAGATGTTGGGCTTTCGCGCGATTCCATTCGCCGTCGGCGATGGGCGTCAGATCGCCTGTCGCATCAGCAGCGGCGAGGGCAGTGAAGCTGCACAGCACGACCAGCAGCGTGGCCACGCGCATCTGCCCCGAGCCGATCGCCGAGATGGATGGTCGAGCATCAGAAAATCGGATCATGCGGCGTTCCCCTTGCACATGCGCCGGGCGACCATAGCCGAGGGGGACAGTGGCGGCAACAAGCGCCGGGATAGGAGGGGCGGCGCACGCCCTTGCTCCCGCGCTGCAGCGTGAGACGAAGCGAGTGCGAGATGGCGGTCCGGCGCCCGGTGGCTACGCGCGCGGGAGCGCGGCCCGGGTTTGCGCTGCGCCGCCCGCCGGTCGGGATCTCAGAACGCGATTTCGACGCCACCCTGCACCAGCAGGGGCATGCCGACGCGGATGCCCCGCGTGCGGTCGACGATGTAGTCGCGGTCCAGCAGGTTCTTGGCCGCTATGAACAGCGTCGCGTCGTACTTTTTCATCGGATAGCTCGCGGCGAGATTGAAGATGGTCGAAGACTTGAGGCGGCCGGTCTGCCCGTTACCGTTCAGCGGCGCGACTTCGGTGTTCGCAAAGTCGGCGAATTGCGTCGAGGTATGCACGGCTTCGAGGCGGACATCGAGGCCGGTCGTGTGCGTATAGCCGACGGTCGTCGTCGCGAGGTGCTCCGGCGCATACGGCAGGCGATTGCCTTCCAGCGAGCCGGCCACGGCGAGCCCGGTCGCGACTTCCGTCACCGCGGTTGCCTGCTCAGCGGTTGGCAGATAGGTATAGGCCAGCTGCAGATAGAAGTTGTCGCGCGTCGAGAGCAGCTGCAGGCTGTCGAGGCGGCCGGACAATTCCAGGCCTTCATACAGCGTTTCACCCTGCGCCAGCGGCGTCGAGCCGCCGGCGATCGAACCGACCTGAATCTGGTTCTCGAAGTCGTTGCGGAACAGCGTAGCCTCGACGTGTGCGCCTGGCAGCACGTCGCTGCGCACGCCGAGCTCGGCGTTCCAGCTCAGTTCGGCGTCGACTTCGGTGAAGGTCGCGCTCGCGATGCCGTTGGGGGTCACGATCAGATCTTCGACGCGCGGCGGCGCGAAACCGCGATGCACACCGCCGAACAGCGTCATGTTGCTCAGCGGGTTCCAGGTCATGCCGAAGCCGGGAATGACTTCGGAGACATTGTCGTCGCCTGCGGTGCCGCCGAGATTGTTGGTGCGCTCGTTGTCGATGTATTCGACGCGCACGCCAGGCGTCACGGTGAACTGGCCGAGCAGAAAGCGGTTCTGCGCGAACATCGAGTACGCATCGACACCACGTTCCTGATTCTCGGTGATGGTGCCCTTGCGCGTAAAGGCCGTGATACCGTTCTGTTGGATACGATCCTGCGACTCATAGTGCGCGCGCACGCCCGCCTGGAATTCACTGTCGACACCGAACAGCTGGTGCGCAGCAAACAGTCGCGGCTCCACGCCATAGGTGTAGTAACTGCGTTGGCGGGCCTGGATCGAGTTGCAGCTGTCCGGGTCGACGCGCCGGCCGGCAAAGCGCGCGTTACGAAAGGCGTTGCCGCACTGGGTGTCGGAGGTGGTGCTCGACTGACGCCACCAGTCGCGGTCGAAGTGTGTGAAGTAGACGTTGGTCGTCAGCACGAGTTCGGACGCAAACGCGATTTCATGGCTGGCCGACGCGCCGGTGCGATCGACGTTGAAGTTGTCGTTGTCGAACGGGTTGTAGCGATATCCGAAGTTGCGCAGCTCTGCGTCCGTGATGCCGGTGTAGCCGACCGCGGAGTCCTCGCCGTAGTAGCTCGCCTTCAGCGTCAGCGCCTGGTTGCCCAGGAATTCGAACACGCCCTTGAGGCTCACGTCGTCGATGTCGGTGTGTTCGTTGTCCCGCGCACCGTCGCCCTGTTTGCGCAGGTAATCCATCTGCATGCCCTTGCCGCCGAGGCTCAGGCGTCCGTTGAAGTAGTCGCGGCTGCCGCCGGTGAGCGACAGCCCGCCGGTGAAGTCCTGCGGCGGGGTGGGCGTCACGTAGTTGATCACACCGCCGATGGTCTGCGGTCCGAACAGGATCTGCTCAGAGCCCTTCAGCACCTCGATGCGATCAAAACGTTCGATCGGCGGATGGTAATAGCTCGCGTTGTCGCCGTAGGGCGCGTAGGCCAGCGGCAGGCCATCTTCGAGCAGCAGGACTTTCGTCGACCGCGTCGGGTTCAGTCCGCGTAGCCCGATATTGGGCCGCAGGCCAAAACCTTCTTCATCCCGCACATGCACGCCCGGGGCTTTGCGCAGCGCCTCGTTGACCGTGAACACCCGGCTCTGGCGCAATTCCTGCCGGTCGATGATGGTCGCCGAGCCGGCGATCTCGGGCAGCCTGCTCGTCGAGCCGATGACCTCCACGGTGGGCAGGGCGCTGACGGTTTCGTCCGTCGCGGCTGCATCCTGGGCAACGGCAGTGGCCGTAAGCAGACCGCCCGACACGACAAGCAGGGCGGCATGGACAGACTGGGGAAGCGGGCGAGCGCAGCGGCGTGACATCTGAACCTCTAACGTAGTGTAAATACGAGTGATTCGCATTCTGTATTACGAACATGCAGAACGCAAGCGGTGAGCGGACCCAGCCGCCGGCGCGTGGCGCGGGATTGGGTGCAGCACGTTCAGGCGCAGTCGAACCGAGGGCTACCGGCCCGTTGCCCAGTTGGCGGCGTGCATCGGCCTTCCAGCGCCGAGCACGCCGGTCATGGCGTCGCAACACCGCGCCGCTGAGTGGCCCGGGTGCAGCTCAGCGCGGGCTGTAAGGCAGGTAGACAGGGGTGGCGCCGGTTTCCCAACCGCCGCCAAGCGCGAGGTAGATGCTGATCAGCTGCTGCGCCAGATTGATCTCCGACTGGGCCAGCTGGTCGTCGATCGACAGCAGGCTGCGCTCGGCGTCGAGCACGGTCAGGAAATCTTCCACGCCCTCGCGGTAGCGCAGTCGCGCGAGTTCGTGCGCGCGCTGGCTGGCGTCGCGGGCGGACTGCAATTGCGCGCGCCGGTCGCGCTCGTTGAGCCAGGCGTTGACGGCACTGTCGACTTCTTCGAATGCGCTTGTCACGGCCGCTTCATAGCGCGCCATGTTCGCCGCCGCCGCGCTGTCCTGTTGGCGGATGCGGGCGTAAATCGCTTCGCGGTCGAACAGGTTCCAGCTCAGCGCCGGGCCGATCCCGAAGAACGGCGCGCCGGCGCTCGTCAGTCCTGACAGTGGCGCAGCGCCGACACCGACGCGTGCGCCGATGCTCACCGTCGGCAACAGATCGGCCGTCGCCACGCCGATCTGCGCCGACGCCGCGGCGAGCCTGCGCTCGGCCGCCTGCACGTCGGGACGGCGTCGCAGCAGATCGGCCGGCGTCCCCAGCACCACGAACTCGGGCATCGGCGGCAGGGGTGCGTGGGCCGCCAGTGTCTGACTGAGCGCGCCGGGCGGGCGGGCAGTCAGGGTGGTCAGGCGATTCAACGCGCCGGTCGTCTGCGCCAGCAGGCTCGGAATGGTCGCCTGGCTCGTCAGCAACTGCGTGCGGGCGCGCGCCGCGTCGAGTTCGGTGGCGGCACCTTCGGTGTTCAACAGGGTGACGAGTTCGAGAGTCTGCCGCTGGACGGCGACATTGCGCTGCGCGACATCGAGCCGGGTCTGCGCGCCGCGCAAATCCATATAGGCACGCGCGACGCGGCCGAGCACCGCCGTCACCACGCCATTGCGCAGCGCTTCCTGCGAGCCGACTTCCGCCGTCGCGGCTTCGATCGAGCGCCGGATGCGGCCGAACAGATCGAGTTCCCACGACAAATCGAGCCCGAAGCTCGCATTCGTCAAGGTCGGCAATGCGTTATCCGGATTGAGCTGCGGCACGAGCGCCGACGCATTACGCGACTCCTGCACCGTCGCGTTCGCATCCACCGTCGGGCGGCGCCGTGTCGCAGTCACGTCCAGCGCGGCCCGCGCGGCCTCGACGTTCGCCACGGCGACGCACAGGTCATAGTTCGCGCTGAGCGCGGCCTCCATCAGCGCATCGAGTTCGGCATCGTTCAGCGCCCGCCACCACGCCGCTGCTGGCGCGGTGCTGACGAGCGTCAAATCTGCGATCGGGGACGATGGGAACTGAGTCACCTCGGTCGCAGTGCTGGCTGGCGGGCCCGCATAGTCGGGGCCGACGGCCGCGCAGCCGGCCAACGTCGCCGCGGCCAGCCCCGCCAACAGTGCCCGCGTGCTCACGTCGGAAACTCTTCACGCGGTGCACCCGGTTTGCGCCGGCGTTCAACGTACTGCGCGAAACGGCGGCAGACGATGTAGAACACGGGCGTGAACAGCAGTCCGAAGAAAGTGACCCCGATCATGCCGGCGAACATCGCCGTGCCCAGAGACTGCCGCATCTCCGCGCCCGCGCCGCTGGCGAGCACGAGCGGCACCACGCCCATGATGAAGGCTAGGGAGGTCATCAGAATCGGGCGCAGACGCGTGTGCGCGGCGCGGGCGGCCGCCGCGACCGGGTCCAGCCCCTCGCGCTCCGCCTGGCGCGCAAACTCCACGATCAGAATCGCGTTCTTCGCCGCGAGCCCGATCAACACCACGAAACCGATCTGCACCAGGATGTCATTGGTGAAACCGCGCAGGTTGATGCCGGTGACCGAAGCGAGCAGACACATCGGCACAATCAGCACCACGGCGAGCGGTAACATCCAGCTCTCATACAGCGCCGCCAGCACCAGGAACACGAAGGCGACCGCGAGCGAGAACGCGATCGGTGCGGTATTGCCGGCAATCTTCTCCTGCAGCGCGAGATCGGTCCATTCGAAGCCGAAGCCTTCCGGCAGCACTTCGGCGGCGATGCGCTCCATCGCCGCAATGGATTCACTGGTCGATACGCCCGGTGGCGTCAAGCCCTGTACTTCGGCCGCGAGATAGAGGTTATAGCGCGAGACTCGATGCGGACCGGTCAGATCCTGGAAGGTGGTCAGTGAACCCAGCGGGACGAGTGCGCCGCTGTCAGAACGCGCGCGGAGTTTGAGCAGATCTTCGCGCTGGTCGCGATAGCCGCCTTCGGCCTGCGCCGTCACCCGATAGGTGCGTCCCAGGAAATTGAAGTCGTTGACGTAGGCCGAGCCGAGGTAGATTTCGAGGGTGTCGAGTACGCGTTCGGCCGGCACGCGCAGTTTCTCGGCGCGCACGCGATCAATGTCGGCGAAGACCTTCGGCGTCTTGGTGTTGAAGGTCGTGAACACGCGCGATACATTCGGATCCTGATTCGCGCGCGTGATCAGTTCCTGTGTCACGCGCTCGAGTTCGCGCACGCCAAAGCCGCCGCGGTCCTGCACGTACAGCTTCCAGCCGCCGCCCGTGCCGATACCGCGCACCGGGGGCGGCGGCACCACGAAAGCCATCGCCTCCTGGATGGTGTTGAGTTTCGCCTGGGCCGTAGCGATCGTGTCATCGATGCTGATGCCAAGCGCGGCCCGCTCTTCGTAGGGCTTCAGCGGCGCAAACACCGCGCCGGCATTCGAGGCATTGGTGCGCGTGGCGCCGTCAAAGCCGGCGAAGCCCGCGTTGTGCGCCATCTCCGGCATCGCCAGCATGAGCTTTGTCGCGCGGCGCACGACTTCGTCCGTGCGCGTGACCGAGGCGCCTGGGGGCAGCTGATAGACGGTGATCAGATAGCCCTGATCCTGCTGCGGGATGAAGCCCGTGGGCGTGCGCCTGAACTCGACGACTGTCAGCGCGATGAGGCCGGCATAGATCAGCAGCATCAGCAGAGAGATCCGCAACACGCGATGCGTGAGCCACGCATAACTGCCGGACAGGCGCTCGAACGCACCGTTGAAGGCCACGGCGATCGCGGTAAACGGCGCGAGCAGCACACGTGCGGCCGCCGGCCGCCGATGCACCGGGTCGTGCGCCTTGAGCAACAGGGCGCCGAGCGCCGGCGACAGCGTCAGCGAGACCAGCGCGGAGATCACCGTCGCGCTCGCCACCGTCAGCGCGAACTGGCGATAGAAAGCGCCGGCAATCCCGGTGATGAAGGCGGTTGGCACGAAGACAGCCGTCAGCACCAGCGCGATGGCCACCAGCGCGCCGGCGACTTCATCCATGGTCTTGTGTGCCGCTTCACGCGGCGCCATGCCTTGCGCAAGATAGCGTTCGATGTTCTCGACGACGACGATCGCGTCGTCGACCGCAATCCCGACCGCCAGCACCAGCCCGAAGAGCGTCAGGTTGTTGATCGAAAAACCGAAGGCCGCCATCACCGCGAAGGTGCCGATCAGCGAAATCGGAATGGCGACGATGGGGATGATTGCGGCGCGCCACGACTGCAGGAACAGCAGGACCACGATGACAACCAGCACCATGGCTTCGAAAATCGTCAAGTACACCTCGTGGATCGACTGCTCGATGAACTTCGTCGGGTTGAAGGCGATGGTGGCAGCGACCCCGGTCGGGAAGTCCGGCTCCAGCTCCTGCAGGAGGTTTTCGATGGCGCGCGCAGTCTCGAGCGCATTCGAGCCCGGGCGCTGGAAGATCGGGATCGGCAGCGCGGTGTTGCCGTCTAGATAGCCGATTGTCGAATAGTCCTGTGCACCGAGTTCGACGCGCGCGACGTCGCGCAGCCGCGTGATGCGGCCGCTCGGCGTGCGCTTGACGACGATCTCACCGAACTGATCCGGGTCGATGAAACGGCCCTGGCTTTCGATCGGGAGCTCGAAGGCTCCGGGTGTCGGCACCGGCAACTGGTTCAGGCGCCCCGACGCCACCTGTACATTGTTCTGGCGCACGGCGTCGACGATTTCATTGGCCGTCAGATCGCGCGCCGTAGCCAGTTCGGGGTCGATCCAGATCCGCATCGAGTACGCCCGTTCGGCGAAGATGTTGAACTGGCCAACGCCCGGCAGGCGCGCGAGCCGATCGACAATCTGCGTGCGCGCATAGTTCGACAGATAGGTACCGTCGCGCGAGCCATCCGGTGAGTAGAGGTGCACCACCATCAGCATGTCGGGCGAGTTCTTGGCGACGTTCACGCCCAGCCGACGCACGTCCTCCGGCAGTCTCGGTTCAGCGATGGCCACCCGGTTCTGTACGAGGACCTGGGCGATATCGAGGTCGGCACCGAGTTCAAACGTCACGCTGATCGTGAGGCGGCCGTCCCCGGTTGACGAGGACTGCAGGAACAGCATGCCGTCGACGCCGTTGATTTCCTGTTCGAGCGGCGTCGCGACGGTGTCGGCTATCGTCTCCGCGCTGGCGCCCGGATAGGTCGCAGTGACCTGGATCGTCGGCGGCACGATGTCGGGGTACTGGGCCACCGGCAGCACGAAGTAGGCGATTGCGCCCACCAGTGTGATCACGATGGAGATGACCGACGCGAAGATTGGCCGTTCGATGAAGAAATGCGAGATGCGCATCGGAATTAATTCGTCACCGGCGCGTCAGCGGTGGTGGGCGTCACCGGCTGACCGGGCCGCGCGCGCTGCACGCCGATCACGACAATCCGGTCCTCGGCCGTCAGGCCTTCGCGCACCACGCGTAGCCCGTCGATCATCGGCCCCAGGCGCACTGGCCGTGGCTCGATGATGTTGTCGGGCTTCACGACCATCACAAGCTTGGTCGCCTGGTCGGTCACCACCGCGGCGTCTGGAATCAGCAGCGCGTCGTGCTCGCCTTCGCCGTAGAGCCGCGCGCGCGCGAACATGCCGGGCAGCAGCACATGATCCGGATTTGGGAACGTTGCGCGCCCGAGCATCGTGCCGGTGGCGGGATCCAGTTCGTTGTCGACGAAGGTCATGCGGCACTTGTGCGGCCAGCCTTCCTCGTCGATCAGCCGCGCTTCAACCGGGTTCTGCACGTCGCGCGAAGAGCGGCGCGTGCCCGCACTGTCGAGGCGCGTATAGCGCATGAATTCAGTTTCAGAGGCCTCTATTTCTAGCTCGATCGGGTCCAGCGACACGATGGTCGTCAGCAGCGTCGAATCGGCGCTGCCGCCTGAAATCACATTGCCGATGTCCACCCGCAGGTCTGATATGCGGCCGCCCATCGGCGCACGGACTTCGGTGAAGCCGAGGTCGAGCTCGGCGCTGCGCAACTGGGCTCCGGCGGCATCGACATCAGCCTGCGCCGAGTCGCGCCGCGCGCGCCGCTCTTCCATCGTTTCGCGGCTCATCGCCTGCGACGCTTCGAGACGCTGCCCGCGCTCGAATTCGAGCTGTGCGAGTTTGAGCTGGGTCTGTGCGCGCGCGACGTCGGCGCGGGCGCCCTCGACGCCGGCGAGGAAGGGTCGCTGGTCAATGACGAACAGCAACTGGCCTGACTCCACGAGTTGGCCTTCGGTGAAGTGCACGGCATCCAGATACCCCGACACCCGGGCGCGGACTTCGACCCGCTGCTGGGCGACGAAACGGCCGGTGTATTCGTCCCACTCGGTGATGCGCTTCTGCACGGGCGTGGCGACGGTGACGGTCGGCGGCGGCGGGGTCGCTGCGGGCGGGTCCGCCGCGGTGGCGAGCAGCGGCAGCACGAGCAGGGCGCCTGCGAGCAGGCGGCGCACGACTGGGTTCATCATAAGCGTGGACTTTCGGCAGGCATCAGCCCGCATTGTCGCAGATGCAGCACCCTCCGCGTGCATGACCGGCGTCAAGCCCGGTGGCGACGGTGCGTGCAGCGCGCTTACACCCGCAGGACGGGCGCCGGCTGCGGCACGCCACTCGCGTCGAGGGCATCCGCATAGGCTTCCTACAGGGCCACCTTGCCGCTGTCGGTATAAACAAGAAGCCGTTTGCCGTCGGTGCGCGTCTTCACGATGCCGAACGCGGTGCGGCTGAAGCCGAAGAACTCGCCGCGCCACCGATCTGCGGCGCTCGCCGGTTGCGACCGCTGCGACCAGCCTTGCACATTGAAAAAGGCGACCAGCCCGCTCACGAAGATCAACGGTTCCGGCACCCGCGACCGGCGCCCGAAGGCGGCCCTGGGGGAGATGTACGCCTTGCGCGCGTGGCCATCGCCGCTCGACAAGCGGCCGCTCCCGGGCTGACAATCAGCTCAGTCCGTGCTAATCATTACAAATGAATATCAGATATTTGAAAAAGATAACTAGAAAATTTCTAGAATATGGCGCCGCCGTTTGCCTCGCGGGGATGCTGAATCCGGCATTGGCGGCCGGCGGTTATTTTGCGCTGGGCTATGGCCCGACCGCGCGCCATCTGGCAGGCGCGACCACCGCCTACGCCGAAGACGCGTTCGCCGGCGCCTCCAACCCGGCGAAATGGCTCGCGGCCGGCAACCGCGTCGACATTGGCGGCGAATTATTCATGCCCTACCGGCGCGTCGAGCGTACGGGCTCGAACACGGTCTACGACTTCAGCACCACGAGCGCGAACGACATCTTCGTGCTGCCGGAGGGCGCCATCAGCCGGCGCATCAACGACCGCCTGGCCTGGGGCTTGAGCGTCTACGGCAACGGCGGCCTGAACACGGAGTATCGCGGCAACAACGGCGTGCCGGGCTCGAATTTCGCACCCGCTGTGTGCGGCAACAAACCCTCGAACTTCCTGCTCGGCTGCGACAAGCTCGGGATCGACGTCGTGCAACTCGTGGCCGCGCCCGGCGTGGCCTATGCAGTGCTGCCAGGACACACGATTGGCATCGCACCGTTGCTGGTGTTCCAGCGCTTCGAGGCCTACGGCTTGCAGGGCTTCGCAGCGTTTTCGAAGAATCCGACGGACGTCAGCAACCGTGGTTGGGACTGGGCACCCGGGCTCGGCGTGCGGGTCGGCTGGCTCGGCGAACTCTCGCCTCGCCTGAGCCTGGGTGCTGCGTGGGCGAGCCGCGTCTACATGGACGAGTTCGAGCAATACGATGGCCTGCTTGCCGACGGTGCGCTCGACATACCCGAAAACTACTCGCTCGGCCTCGCCGTCAAGGCCACGGCCGATTTGACCGTAACCTTCGACTATCAGCGCATCAACTTCGGCGCTGTGCCCGCCACCGGCAACGGCGTGCTGAACACCCTGCTGAATCCCGCCAACAACGCGCTCGGCACCAGCGGCGGCACGGGCTTCAACTGGGAGAACCAGGACAACTTCCGCACCGGACTCGTCTACGACGTGAACCCGGCATTCGCACTCCGCGCGGGCTATGCCTATGGTGCGCGTCCGCAGCGCGACGACAGCATCAACTCGGTCACGATGAACATGCTGACGCCCAGCGCCGAACACCAGTTCAGCGCCGGGCTGACCTGGCGCCCGTCTGCCGGCAACGAATTCCACATGGGCTACAGTCGCTTCATCGCGCCGGCCTACGAAGGGCCTTCTGCCACGGCGCTGCTGGGCATCGGCGGTAACGAGCGCATTGAAGCGCATGTGAACACGGTGATGCTGGGATGGTCGTGGCTACGCTGAGGGGCATTTGTCCATCCACGGCGGGGCGGGCCGACGTATAATTGGCCCTTGCCCAGAGCGCATGTCGCGCCCGAAGGAGCGCTGTATGAGGATAGAGATCGAATACTGCGTGATGTGAAGCTACAAGCCACACGCCCTCCGTGCGAGGGACCGCTTGCAGCAACGGGGCGCGCAGGACGTTCACCTGATTCAGGGCGGGCGCGGCGTGTTCGAGATCCGGCTTGATGGCGCTGTCGTGTACTCGAAGCAGCGCAGCGGCCGCTTCCCCACGGATGCCGAACTCGACTCCCTGCTGCCGGGTGACTGAGCCTGGCGCGAGGGTGTAGTTGCGCGTTTGGCTTACTCCATTGACCGGCGGCGACGGCTTGATACGCGCACCGTCAGAATGCCACGTCGACAGTTGTATCATCGAGGAGCGCGCGCGATGAAGTTTCTGCTCTGGATGGCCGGTCTGATGTTCGTGGCCTTGCTGGGGCTGCCGGTCGCTGGCCGGCTCGGCTTGCTCGCGGGCAGTCAGCCCGCCGATCTCGGCGTACAGGACGGCAAGCTGAAGGCGCCATCGCCCACGCGCAACAGCGTCAGCAGCCAGGCAGACAGCCATCGCGAGGCGCCGCAGCGCCGCTATGCGATGATCGACCCGCTGCGTTACGACGGCGATCCCGCCGCCGCGATGCCGGCCCTGGTTGCGGTGTTAAAAGCGATCGACGGCGTGACCATCATCGAGGCCCGCCCCGATTATCTCTATGCCCAGTGCACCACGCGCTGGTTGCGCTTCGTCGACGACCTCGAATGCGTGCTGTTGCCCGGTGAAGGCGTGATCCATGTGCGCTCCGCGTCGCGGCTCGGCAGCGAGGATTTCGGCGCCAACCGGCGCCGCGTGGAGGCCATTCGCGCCGGGTTCATGGACGGGCCCTGAGGCGCGTTGCGCGAAGCGGGCTGTTGCCCGCCCGTGACCGCCATCGTGCCTGACGTCACCGCTGACAAGCGCCGACCGCAACATCAGCGCATGCCACCGCATTACCGCGTATGCGGGACACCTGCCTGGCGGCCACCGCGCTGCCACATTGCCGCATTCGGCTATGCTTCGGTCGCCCGATCTTCTCTTTCATCCCGACCCAGGAGTCCTCCATGTCCGGCATCCTCGAAGGCAAAGTCATTCTCGTCACCGGTGGCAGCACCGGCATCGGCCGCGCAACGTCCACGATCCTCGCGCGCGAAGGCGCGAAGGTGGTCATCGCCGACCTTCAGGATACGGAAGGCGCGAACACCGTGGAGCTGGTGCGTGCCGTCGGTGGGCAGGCTGAGTATCACCATGCGGATGTCAGCGACTACGCCCAGGTCAGCGCGCTCGTCAGCGACATTGCCGCGCGTCATGGCCGCCTCGACGGCGCTTTCAATAACGCCGGCATCGAAGGTCCGACGGCCAAGATTTTTGATTACTCGGTCGACGAGTGGAACCGCGTCTTGCGCATCAACCTGACCGGCGTGTTCATCTGCATCAAGTGCGAGATTGAGCAGATGAAAAAGCAGGACGGCGGCGGCTCAATTGTCAGCACGGCGTCGGCCGCCGGCCTGATCGGCATTCCAGGCGCGAGTGCCTACAACGCCGCCAAGCACGGCGTGGTCGGGCTGACCAAAACCGCCGCCCTCGAATACGCCAGCCGCAACATTCGCTTCAATGCCGTGTGCCCCGGCTTCATCGAAACCCCGATGCTGAGCCGCGTCACCGACCAGAGCGTGAAGATTCGCGACACCCTCATCGCCAGCGTGCCCATGAAGCGCGTCGCGCAGCCCTCGGAGATCGGCGACGCGGTCGCATGGCTGCTGTCTGATCGCTCGAGCTATGTCACAGGCGTCGCGCTGCCGGTCGACGGCGGCTGGGTCGCGCAGTAGACAACCGTTGCCCGTCACCGGGATGGTGACGGGCAACGGCCTGATCAATAAAGATCTTCGCCAATCTCGTTCAGTTCGTCGCGCAGATCGCGCGCGACATTGCCGCTCAGGCGCAATGCGGTGCGATGGCCCGCGCTGTCGATGAAGGCCAGCAGGATGCCGAGACGGGGGTCGTGCCGGACTTCCGTCAGCACGTCCATGATCTCGTTGTCGGTATACAGGCTTGTGTCAGCCATGACTCGTCTCCGCGATGTTGACGGGCCACGAGCTTGAGCCGGGAATTTTTCCGCCGGATGACAACCGGGGCAGCGCGGCCCCGGCAGGGTGCCGGCGACTCAGCTGGCCGACGGTTTCAACGGGCTGCCGCGCAAGGCCTGCGTCGCCTTCCCGTCAATGCGCAGGCCCTCCGGATCGCGCGCCGGGTCGCCGTTGATCGCCACCCCATAGGCCTCCCGGGCGTGTTCGATGCTGATGTAGCCATTGCGCACGTCCGCGAGCACGCGTTCGGGCTCGCGCTGTGAGGCCTCGCCCCAGCCGCCGCCGCCGCTCGTCAGATACCGCGACATCGCGCCCGGCGCCGTGCGCCAGATCGGCACGCGCGCGAAGTAGAAATACTCGCCGTCTGCCCGCGGCGCTTTGGTTTGCGGATCGAGCATGCCGGCAATCGGCGTGGACTGCGCATAGGCGCTCGCGTCGAAGGGCACGAGATGCCCGGGTGACTGCAGCACCCTGGCCGCCGGTTCGAAGAACCACGCCGCCCCCAGACTGCCGTCACCGCCCCCATAGGCGCCGGTGCCGCTCGGGCGTTTCAGCTTCAGCGGCATCGAGTAATGCTCGGCATCCGCCAGCCACATCGTGTCCTTGACGACACTCGCGCCACCGCGGTTGTAGCCGATGCCGGCGCTGTCCGGCACATATTCCTTGCGCAGCACCACCACCGGCGAATCCTGTTCAATGGCTTCCGTCGGCGGATCCATGTTGTTGATCATGTAGGCAACGTTGTAGCTGTCGCCGTCCGCCTCGCGGCTCGCGCCCCAGGGTCCGTGTTCGCCGCCGCAGACCGCGATGTTAGTCCACGGGCGGCCATCGGGCCACACGCCGTGTGCGTTGTGGCCGCTGATCGAGCCATAGTCGCCACCGATGGCGTCTGGCCCGATTGCTTTGCCGATCGCGCGGAACAAGGCCATCATCAACGGCATCGTCACTTCCCAGTACAGCATGATCGCGCCGTTCGGTGGCATCGCGCTGACTATTGTGCCCGGCGGCAGCACCATGTCGATGTCGCGGAACGCGCCCGAGGTGAACGGGCTCAGCGGATCGAGCATCAGCTTGAAGGCCACGAGCACCGCGGTCTTGGCGTCCAGAGGGCCGGCGTTGATGCAGGTGCGGGCCTGGCGCGAAGTGCCACTCAGATCGACCTCCACGTGCTCACCACGCTTGGTGACCTTCGCGCGCACGACATACTGTTCGTCGTCGCCCGCACCGTCGCAGTCAATGCCGTCTTCGGCCTCGTACACGCCGTCCGGCAACTTGTGCAGCGCGTCGCGCATCGCTTCCGCGCCGGTGTCGACGCAGTAGCGCACCGTGCCCAGGTAGGCGTCGACGCCGTAGCGCGTGACGCTCTCCTGGATCAGCCGCTCGCCGAGCTGCAGCTGGCGGAAGATCGTGACGATGTCCGGGTACAGCAGCGGCGCGAGCCGCGTGTTGTCGAACAGCAGGCTGAAGGTCGGCCGCACGGGCTTGTCGTTCGAGTACAGCAGCATCGGGCCGAGCACAAGGCCGTTTTCGTAGACGTTCGTTTTCGTGCCGCTGAAGCCGCCCGGCACCACGCCGCCCATGTCGAGCTGATGCGCGCGCACGTTGAGGAAGGCCACCAGTCGATCGCCGGCGAACACCGGCCGGATGAAGCACAGATCGTTGACATGCGTGCCGACACGGTAAGGGTCATTGCAGATCAGCACGTCACCGGGCTTCAGGTTTTCAGGCCCGTATTCTTCAACGGCATTGCGCACGGCGTCCGCCATCGTGCCGATGAACACCACCAGGCTCGCGCTGACGGCCGGCATCGGGTAATCCAGATCCGGCGGCCCGGATACGGTGATCGCGAAGTCGTACCAGTCGCGGATGATCGGTGAGAACGCATTGAACATGAGCCCGGTGCTCATGTGCTGCACGGCATAGCGCAGGCGGTTGCCGAGCACGGTCGCGGTGAAGCGATCGCAGTGGTAGGTGTCGCGAAACGCCTGTTCGCCGAGATCGCGCAGGCGGTTGCCGCTGCCGCCGCGGGGTGTCGGCGCTGACTTGAGTGGTTCGTTCATCGCAGTTTCCTCACTTCAGTTCGATCGCGATTTCGCCGAGGCGGCCGACGGTGGCCACCTGGCGCCACCCGATGTGTGTCGTCGAGAGGGCTTCGCGGATGATGGCGGGGCCGGTGATCACGTCGCCGGCGCACAGACTCGCGCGGTCGTAGATGTTCGCTACCTGTTCGTCGTCGGACAGATAGCGCAGCACCGTCGTGCCGACCGGGGCCAGCGGCGCGCCGCTGCGCGCGGGCAGCGTCGGAAACTGCACCTTCGGCGTCGGCACTGAAGCCCGCACGCGATAGGTCACGCCCTGCACGGGAATAGACTCGAAGCGGTCGCCGTTGCGCTGTTCATACTCGGCGTGGAAGCTCGCGATCATCATGGCCACGGCCGCCGGCGTGACGGGACCATTCGGCACGTCGATGAACGGCGTCTCCCAGGTCTGGCCCAACAGCTGGCCGTCGAAGCTGCGCGAGAAATGCGTATCCGCCGCCAGGCCCAGGCGCTCACGCAGACGCGCCTCCATGTCCTGATACACGGCGTCGATCGCGGCCGCCGATTCGGGCGTGAGGACGGTGTAGGCGCTGCGGCTCGCGGTGTAGGCCTGTTCGGCACTGAGCAGGCCCAGCGCCGAGAACAGGCCCGGGTGCGGCGGCACGATCACGCGCTTGACGTGAATCAGCGCCTGGATCGCCGGCAACAGCAGCGGGCCGGCGGCGCCATAGGCCATCAGCGTGTAATCGCGCGGATCGATGCCGTTTTTGATCGCGATGTTGAACACGCCTTCGGCGATGTTATTGAGGCCGATGTCGTAGGCATAGCGCACGCGCTGCGCGAACTCGAAGCTGCAGTCAAGATCGGCCACTGCGCGCTGCGAGAGCTGCGGGTCGAGCTTCATGCGTCCGCCGGCAAAGCCGTTCGGATCGAGCAGCCCGATCAGCAGGCAGATGTCCGACATCGTCGGTCGGGTGCCCCCCTTGCCGTAGCACGCCGGCCCGGGATCTGCGCCCGCGCTGCCGGGGCCGACGGTGATGTCGCCTGAACTCGACACGGCCACGAGGCTGCCACCGCCGGCGCCGATGCTCGAGATTTCGTTCGACAGCGCGTTCACGACGAGATCGTGTTCGAGCTCGAACATCGTGTTGACGAAGGGTTTGCCGGCGGTCACGAGGCTGATGTCGCAGGACGTGCCGCCGATGTCGGCACAGATCAGATTCCGCTCGTCGATCAGATCTCCGAAATGCGCGCTGCCGACGGTGCCGCCGGCCGGGCCCGCGAACACCACCTGAAACGGGCTTTCCATCGCGACATCGGATGGCACCAGCGTGGCCGCGCAGTCGGCGAAGTTCAGCTGGCCCTTGAAGCCGAGGCCGCGCAGGCCTTCGTCGAGCTGCTGCGTGTAGGCCTGGTAGATGAACTTCATGAAGACATCGATCAGCGTTGTTGATGCGCGCGCATATTCTTTGGCGAGCGGCGAGACTTCACTCGAGATCGAACAGGGCACCGGCCCCAGTTCCTCGAGCACCAGGCCGCGCAGGCGCTGCTCATGCGCCGGGTTCACGTAGGCGTTGATGAGGCAGATGGCCACGCCCTGCACCTGGCAGCGCGCGAGTACGCGCAGCTCCTCGCGCGCCTGGGTTTCGTCGAGCGCGGTGAACACGCTGCCGTCGGCCTTGATGCGTTCGAGGATGCCGCGGCGCAGATAACGCTGGACCAGCGGCCGCGACGCATCGCCGAAAGACCGGCGCCAGCGCGGGTCGGTCAGTGCCGCACCCGGCCGCCAGCTGCGGCCCATGTCGAGAATGTCGCGATGACCGGCGGTCGTCAGGAAACCGACCTTCGGCAGCGAGCGCGTGATGATGGCGTTCAACCCGTGCGTGCTCGCGTGATTGAAGACTTCAGATGCGCTGACATTCAGCTCTTCCGCGCCGGCGATCACGCTGCGGAAGACTTCGCGCACATTGGTTGCGATCTTGGCCGTTCTGATTTCCCCGTTCTGCACCGAGACCACATCGGTGAAGGTGCCACCCACGTCTACCGCCATCATGCGTGCTGTGCTCCAGAATCCTCGGTGTGTGTCAAACCGCGCGCCGCCGTCATCGGATGTTGTCCGTCTGCAGCCGCACATGCCCGAGCAGCGCCCAGCGCTCGCGGCTCACGGAGGACAGACAGTCCTGACATTTGACCACCATGAACCAGCCCCCTTCGGACAGCACCGGGTAGCGCATCAGCGAACTGGCGCCGCAGGACGGACACGCGCCGTCGACCGCTTCGCGCACCTGGCGCGGCGCGACGTCGGTCGGGCGCGGAAAACTGAAATTGCTCATCGCTGTAAGCCCCCCTCGGCATTCTGATGTGCCCCCGAATGAAGGATCTGACGCTTCGGGGTCGGACGATACATTCGACGCCGGATGTTCAATGGCTTTCGCGCGTCACGCAACCGGTGTGGCGCCCGTATTTTTCGCTGCAGTGCGACGAGCTAAGCGCGCGCCTGAGCCTTGTGGCAAGGTCAACGACGGACATCTGGAATCTCCGTCGCCCGTATTCAGCGCGAGGCGCGGCATCAGGGTGACGAAGCGTGCTACAGCGCCAGCTTCCGCACCGGGTTCGACCCGTCCCAACCCTTCGCGGCGTCCTCGACCATCACGAACAAATCTTTGAACACGGACGAGTTGTCCCATAGTTCGGTGTAGTGGCCGATTTTCGCCACGGTGTCGAAGTAGGTCAGCGGGGCGCCACCGACGCTACATTCGAAGGCGGCTGCGACGCCCTGTGCGCGGTAGTTCGCGCAGGCGGCGGCGTAGTCGACCGGCATGATGCCGAAGTGATGGACGCCGACGCGGCCCGCGTCGAGAAACTCCTGGTAGACGCTCGGCTCGTCGTTGTGCTGGTAGATGAGTTCGATCTGCAAATCGCCGCTGTTGCCGAGCGCGAGGCTGACGTCGACGTTCGACGGCCGGCCGTGGAAGCGCTGGTCGAGGAGCGGGCAATGTTCGAACAGAAAGAACGGGCCGACCTTCAGCTCGGTCGTCCAGTAGTGCAGCGCAGTGTCGAGATCGCGCACCACGTAAGCGAGCTGGCGGATGGTCTGGAGCGGTTGGGACATGTCACTTCCTCCGGGATAGGATTATCGCCGACACTAAGCCACTCGGCACGCCTTTGGCCAGTCCGGCAGGCATGACCGTCAGCGCACAGCCAATAAAAGCACCAGAGGGGGTCCCGCATGTATCCAGCACGATTCGGCCTGTTCCTGTTACCGAACGACGTCAGGGAAGCCGTGACGTCGGCGCGCCGCGCCGAGGATGATGGCTACTATTCGATCTCGGTCAACGATCACTTCTACTCGCCGTTCGGTGGTGCACGCACGCCGCAACTCGAATGCTTCACGGTGCTGACGGCGATGGCGATGGTGACGCGCCGCGTGAAGCTCGCGCCGGCCGTTGTCGCAGCCTCCTTCCGCTCGCCGTCGCTGCTCGCCAAGTGCGCGACCACGCTCGATCACGCGAGTGAAGGACGTCTCATTCTCGGCCTCGGCGCCGGCTGGCAGGTCAGCGAGTACGTCGCCCACGGCTATCCGTTCCCGCCGACGCCGCAGCGCGTCGAGGAACTTGCCGAACAGCTGCAGATCCTGAAGGCGCTGTGGACGCAGGACCAGCCCACGTTCAAGGGCAAGTATTTCTCGATCACCGACGGTGGCAACAACCCGAAGCCGCTGCAGCAGCCGGGCCCCCCGATCATGCTCGGCGGCTCGGCGCCGTCCATCCTCAAGCTCGCCGCCGAGCACGCGACGGTGCTGAACATCATTCCGCCGACCTCGAACGGCAAGGACTTCCCGAACGATCCGGTCGCGACCGTCAAGTTCACGATGGACGTGATGAAGAAGAAGATTGCGCTGCTCGGTGAGCTGATGACGGCACACGGCCGCCAGCCCGGCGACATGGAACTCGGCGGTCTGCTCCTGCTCGGCATCTCGCGCAACGAACACGACAGCGGCCTGCGCGACCTGGCGAAGAACATGGGCTTCCCGGACTACGCCTCGGCGCAGCGCTCGCCCGTGGCGTTGCTCGGCACCCCGGCGCAGGTCCGTGACGAACTGGCCCGCCGCATCGCGGACACCGGTGTCACCTACTACATGATGTTCCCGGCGACCGACGAATCGTGGAGCCTGTTCTCGAAGGAAGTGCTGCCGCACTTCGCTGCCTGACGAGCGGGTCCGCATGGCGCTGAAGGCCACGGTCTACAAGGCGGAGCTCGCGGTCAGCGATGTTGATCGGCATTACTACGCGACGCATCCGCTGATGCTGGCCCGACATCCGTCGGAGACCGACCAGCGGCTGATGATCCGGCTGCTGGCCTTCGCGCTGTTTGCCGATGAGGCGCTGATATTCGGCCGCGGCCTCAGCACACAGGACGAACCCGATTTGTGGCAGAAGGATCTGACCGGCGACATCCTGCACTGGATCGACGTCGGCCAGCCGGAAGAACAGCGTCTGCGCCGCGCCTGCGGGCGCGCCCGCAGGGTCACTGTGATCACCTACGGTGGCCGTGCGTCGGACCTGTGGTGGGAGAAGAACGGCGCGTCGCTTGCGCGCCTCGACAACCTCACGGTGCTCGACGTGCCCGCCCACCTCAGCGCGGCGCTCGCCGCTCTCGCCAGCCGCTCGATGCAGTGGCAGGCGCTGATCCAGGACGGTGAACTGCAGTTGATGAGCGAGGCCGGCACGCTCAGCGTGCAGCCCGGCGTACGCCAGCGCGCGACGCGATGACGGGGGCGCAGCTCCCGGGTTCTGCGCTACGCGCGCCACCCGGGCTACATCGTGTCAGCCGTCCCCCGGGTGCAACGCAGTGGAACCCGGGATCGATGACAGCACGCTGCCGACCCCGCCAGTGCGACGGCGATCGTCAAGCGTGTTGGGCTTCCTCCGTCAGCCAAATCTACGGCCGACCTGTGCGTCAGAAGACAGATCGTGTAGTCCGGATCTGGCGCTGCGCGGCCCGGGACGTCGAGCGCAGCGCGTTGAACGACGCTCAGGTCACGCCCTGCCGCGCCGGCCGGTGTCCATCAGGGTCGGCGCCGGCCGGCGATGGAATTGTCCGTCTTTCATGACCATCAGGATCTTGCGCTGATCCTGCAGCAGTGTGAGATCCTGCAGCGGGTCGCCGTCGAGCAGCAGCAGATCGGCGAGATAGCCTTCCTTGACGCGACCCAGCAGTTCACCGCTCGCGCCGGCCCAGGCTTCGCCGCCGTACGCTGTCGCCGCGCGTAACGCCTCCCAGGGCTTCATGCCGAAAAGATTCACCATGTGCTCGAGGTCGCGACTGTCCTGGCCGATCGGCAGCCACGCGAAGCCGTAGTCGCCAAAGGGCAGCACGCGAATGCCCGCCTGGTGCATCTTCGTCATCGTCTTGCAGCCCTCGATGAGCTCGCGCTTGTTGCCGATGGCCGCCGCGACATCCTCGGTGATGCCCCAGTCCTGAGCTTCGTAAGTCGTGTTGTAGCGCGCGGCGATGGCCGGGATCACCCAGTGCCTGTTCGCCTGTTGCGCCAGCAGCTTGATCGTGGCGTCGGTCGAGAAGGTCGCGTGGTTGATGAACTCGACGCCGTACTTGATGCACTGGCGCACGCCGCTGTCGGCATGCGCATGCGCGGCAACGCGCTTGCCGAGCTGCAGTGTGGTTTCGCAGATCGTGCGCACCTCGTCTTCGGTCATCGGGTTCACGTCGCCACTGAGGCGCCCGAGCGTGAAGCTGTCGCCGGCGTTGTTGAACTTCACGATATCCACGCCTTCACGGATCAGTTCACGGATCGACTTTCGGAATTCCTCGACGCCGTTGCACACGAGGCCGATCGACGGCACGTCGCGTTCGATCCGCGAATCATCGCCGACGCCGCCCGTCACCGTGTACTCCGGTGTGCAGGCGCGAATGCGCGGCCCGGGGAACTCGCCCTTGTTCACCGCATTGCGCACCACGAGTTCGAGCCGAGGCTTCGCCGAGGCCATGCCGACGACGGCGGTGAAGCCGTAGTCGAGATAGGTCTTTGCATTGAGGAGCGTGACGAGCAGGTTTTCCTCGACCGGCAGCGCCGTGATATCGGCGAGGCTCACCGCGTTGTTGTAGGTGAAGTGGCAATGCGCGTTCACGAGCCCCGGCATCAGGGTCGCGCCACCGCCGTCGATCAGCTCATAGGCCTTGTCGCGTGGCAGGGCACTACGGCCTGTCGCGACACGGGTGATGCGCGTGTCCTCGAGCAGCACTTCGCCGGCTTCGAGCTTGCGCTTCGTCCCTTCGAAGATCTTCACGTTGTGCAAGAGTATCGGTGCCATTGGTCTCCCCTTCGCGGATGGACGTCCGGATCTGGCGTGCTTGTTTTGTTTCAGCATTCAGGTCGGCGGCGGCGTACGCGCCGACAGCTTCTCCTGCAGCGCGCCCGGCAACGCTCAGCAGCGCGTCGACTTCCTGCAGCGTGCAGTGGCTGCAGCGCCAGGTCCACCGCCGCGCAGCGCGCAGCGCGACATTGCACGGGCTCAGACAGCCGTTCAGGCACGCGACTTCGCGTACTGCCAGCGCCACGCCGCGCGCGTCGATGGCCGCCTGCAGGGCATGGGCCAGCTGCGATCCGCGCACAACCCTGGCCGTGTGGCCGTCGCGCGGGCAGGTGGTGCACACGAACAGGAGCGGCGAGGGCAGTTGCTGACCCGGTCACTCGTGCGTGGCGATCTGATAGAAGCATCGCAGTGCGGCCTGCACTTCCGCCGGCTTCTCGACCGCCGTCCAGTGACCGCAGTGAGCGATCATCTCGACCTTCGCATCCGGCAGTGAGGCGGCCAGCGCCGCGACGCTCGTGGGCGGCGCGGTGGTGTCGTCGTCGCCGGCGATCAGGAGCACCGGGCAACGCACGCGCGCCGGTGCCAGCGCCACCAGATGCTGGCACACGATGCTGCCCATCGAGTGGCCGGCGACATGCGCGGATTCGACGCCCAGCGCATCGAGCAGCGCGAGCAGGTCGCGCGCGAGGCTTGCGAGCGACACGGCCGGGTCGAGCGCCGAACGGCCGGCGCACGGCAGGTCGGGCACGATCACGCGCATCGTCGGCGCCAGTGCCGCCACGACCGGTGCCCAGAAATTGGAAGTGCCGCCGAGTCCGTGCACCAGCAGCAGCGCCGGGCCAGCGCCGTGCACGTCGACCACCATCTGATAGCCATTGCTATCGATATTCATGGGTTTGTCCTTGCGTGTTCAGGCGACGCGATTCTCGAGTTCACCGATGCCGTCGATCGCGATGCGCACGACGTCACCGGCCCGCAGGAATTTCGGTGGTTTGAAACCGACACCGACGCCGGCCGGCGTGCCGGTGGCGATGATGTCGCCGGTCTCAAAGGACATGCTGCCGGAGATGGTCGCGATGATCGCCGGGATGTCGAAGATCAGGTCGCGCGTATTCGCCTGCTGGCGCAACTCGCCGTTGACCCAGCACCGGATGTCGATGTTCTGGTGGTCCAGTTCATCGGCGGTGACCAGCCACGGGCCGATCGGGCAGAAAGTGTCGATTGATTTGCCGAGCAGCCACTGCTTGTGCTTCACCTGCAGATCGCGCGCGGTGACGTCATTGATCGCCGTATAGCCCCACACGTGCGCCAGTGCGTCAGCACGCGCGATGCGGCGACCGGGGCGCCCGATGATCACGCCGAGTTCGGCTTCGTAATCGATCTCGCTGCTCAGATCCCACGGCGGCAACACGTCGTCGTGCGCGCCGGTCATCGTGCAGGGCGCCTTGGTGAAGATGATGGGGTGCTCGGGGACGGGGTCGCTGAGGCTTTTGGCCGTGCCGTCGTAGCCGCTCTGCGTGAATTCCGCGGCGTGCGCCACGTAGTTCTTGCCGACGCACAGGATGTTCTTGCGCGGCCGGGCGATCGGCGGCAGCAGGCGCACGTCCTTCAGCGCCACGGTGTCACCACTGCCGTGCGGCTGCTCGCCCGCCAGATCGCGCTCGATCAGCGCGATCATCTGATCGGCCGCGCCGGCCGCGGTGCGGATGATGTCGAGCGTCCCCAGCGCGGGGTTTACGAGCCCGAGGTGGACGGTCTGACGATATTCGAAGCGGGCGATTTTCATGAGCACTCCGGCACTGCTGAAGGAAAGGTCGATGACGGGCGCACTGCGGCGCGTGCCCGGCGCCGGTCCCGGGTGCGTGCAGCGCACGCAGGTGCCGCGCGCGACGCCGCGCGCGGCCGACGCCGGCAGGACCGGCGGCTATCGACCCGTGATTGATCCGGCCAGGCGCGACGGGGGCCAGGCGGGACGGGGGCCAGGCGGGATCTCGGCTTGGGCGGTGCGGCTGCAGGACGCCAACTGAACCAGTGGGTTCATCGAGCACGGATGATAGGCACGGTCAGCGGTGCACTCAATCGACGGCGGCGGCTAACATGAACCCATTGGTACCCATCAAGCCTGAACGCGCGACACCATTGAGCCGGCGCGCGGGCGATCAGTGGCCGCGCGCGGCGCCTGGTCCGAGCGCAAAAGCGCGGTCCTGCGCGTCGTCGATTGCGGGTGCGTGCACCGGTGCGCGTCGGCCGTTCGGGATCTGGGCTTCCACATTGCCGCTGTAGTACCCGAGCAGGTCGAGAAAGGTCGGTGACAGGGTGGCCACGGTGGCCGGCCACAGCGCCGCATTCCAGTTGATCTGGGGCCGCAGCCAGCGCATCACGTAATAGCCGAACAGCGCCGCGCGATGCTGGTCGCGCGAGCGGTTGTCACCCGTCTGATGCCACAGCCGACCGTCCATCACCAGCAGGCTGCCGGCCGGTGCAACGATCGGCACGGTCTCCACCACGTCCGTCGGCCCGGGCCCGCGCCCCGCGAGATGCGATCCCGGTACGTAGCGTGTGCCGCCATTCTCGGCGGTGAAGTCGTCGAGCACCCACGCGACATTGCAGGCCAGCGGTTGCGCGGGCCACGGTGGCAGGACATAGCCCTGATCGGCATGCAGCGGCATGCGGCCGCTGCCGGGGGCGGTGATGTTGGCGCTGAAGTTGGAGATCAGATAGGCGTCGCCGAGCGTCTGGCGTACGAACTGCAGCGCTTCGGGCCGCTGGATCAGATCGACGAATATCGAATCGAGATTGAACAGATGGAACACGCGGCGGTTGAGTTGATCGGTGTCGAACGGGTAACCGCGCGTCGGTACGCCGTCGGTTTCGCTGGCGTGGGCCGCGGCGTCGAGGCGTGCACGCACATCGCGCGTCGCAGCTGGCGACAGGACTTCCGTCAGCACGACGAGGCCGTCGTCGCGCAGCGTCTGCAGCGCCCGCTCGCGATCGGGGGTGACGACCGCACTCATGCCGAGTGCATCTGTGCGCGCAGCGAGCGCTGATGGCCCGGCACGCCGGGAATGTCCTCGAAGCCGGCGGGGGCAGGCCGCAGCCGCGGAAAGGCCGGATGGCGGAACGGCTGCCCGGCGCTCAGGCTTTCGTGCAGGCCGGCGACCAGAGGTGCGGGGGCGGGCGCCGGACGCACTGCATAGACGGCGTCATCGCCGAAGAAACGCAGCGACAGCGTGCGTCGACGCGCGCCGCTGGTGGCTGCGCCGCCGTGCAGGGTGCGCGGATGGAACACCACGACATCGCCGGGCACCACGGCGAAGGACACGATGTCCCAGTCAGCGCGCGTGGCTTCGATGTCAGGCAGGCGCGGGAGCCCCTGCGCGTAAATCGGGTGGGTGTCGTCGGCGGCATCGAAGGCCGAGCCGTCATACAGCGGACCAAGATGCGAGCCCCGCACGAATTCCAGCGATTGCTCGCGGAATACGGCGTCGAAACTGATCCACATCACCGCGATGCGCTCGCCGTCGAGCGCGAGGTAGGGTGAGTCCTGATGCCACGGCGTGCGGCGCATCGCGCGCCCTTCCTTGAGAAAGATCTGTTCGTACAGAAACCACACGTCTGGTGCCTGCCACAGCCCCGACACGAGGTCAGGAATGGCCGACTCGCTCAACAGTTCGCGATACGCCAGTGCGGCCTCGGGGTGGCAGAGATCCTGATAGAAGATGCCGTCTTCGCGCTCGTAGAAGCGGCAGGCCGATGCGGTCGGATGCGCGCGGCTCCAGTCGAACAGCTCGCGTGCGGCCGCCACCGTCGAGGCGTCGAGCGCGCCGGGCAGGTACACCACGCCTTGTTCACGCAGTTCGGCCGCCTGGCCTGACAGGATCTTCATCGACGATGCTCCTTGCGTTCATGACCGGAAGAGAGCACTTGATACGCGATTGCCGGGCGCTTGCCAAGCCGGATCAAAGCCCCTGTTCGTCGGCCGCGACGGCCATCTCCCACGACCAGCGCACCTCCTCTTCCTTGAAGAACAGTGCGTCCCTGGTGCGCTGCGGAAGGCGCGCCGACAGCGTTGCGTAGTGTTCGCGCGCGAGCGCGATCATCGGCGCAATCGACTGACGCGAGTCGCGCGGCAGATCGAGATAGTTCGTCGACAGCATGTACTGGTGCGCGAGCAGTTCCTCGGCGTAGAGCCGATCGCGCGCAGGCTCGGGCGCGGACTCGAGCATCTGCCGGATACCGCGCAGGGCCGCCGCGTAGCCGTCGGTGGCCTGCTGCGCATCGGCGGGCCGACGGGCGCGGACCATGGCATCGAGCTCCGCGAGCCGCTCGCGCGCCTGTGCACGGAGCAGCGCGAGGCGGGCCGCCGGTGCACGCGTCAGCCGCAGCGCGGCCGCCTCCTGCGCGAGGTCGAGCGGATAGTGCGCGGCGTCCGGCGTCACGCCGGGCGCGGGCAGCCATTCGATATCGGCAAAGGAATTGATCAGGCCATGACCGGCGCTGGCGTCACCAACGCAGACGCTCGCCGCAAGCAGCGCGATGCCGGCTGCGTAGCGCTGGCATGGCATGTCAGCGGGCGACGGCGTCGACAATGGACTGCAGCGCCGTGTCGGCCACGCCGTCATCGGGCAGCACCTCGAGCGTGAACGGCAAAACCAGCGAGGTGCCACCCGGCGCGCACTGCATGAAGACGTGATAGACGCCGGGCGTCGGAAACACGTGTCGCACGGGGATCACCGGGCCGGGATACACTAGGCGTGGCGGTGCCGACATCATCTTCAGCATCATCGCGGCCGACTGCGCGGCATCCATGCGGTGGCCCTGCATGTCGGCCATCATGCGTGCCATGTCGGGCGTGTAACTGTGCGTGTGGCCGAACTGTTCGCCGTCGCTCCGCCACACCGCCACATGTGCCTCGGCGCCGAGCCATAGCGCGAGATCGGTGACCGGCTGGCCGTGGCGGTGCAGTTCGAGCACGAGTTCGGCTTCGTGGCCGGCGACCGGTCGCTCGGGCGACACGGCGAGTCGCGCCGTATAGTCCCCGACGTGTCGCGTGCGTTCGAGATTGACCGGCAACGGAGCCTGCTGCGCGACCTTGCCCACGCGCAAATCGAAGCGCTTGCTCCAGCTGCGGTCACGGTGCGTGAACTCACTGACGATTCGATAGTCACCTGCCGCCGGGAAGCGGTACGCAAAGCGCATTCGGCCGGTCTCGCGATCGGCCTCACCGATGGGCTCGAAGTCTTCGTGGTGCAGGTGCGCAAAGTTGCTGAAATCGCGCGCGACGATGAACGTGTGCAGGGCCCGTTCGTGGACGATCTGCAGGTCGCGCACGGGGTCGCCGCTCGCGCGCTGCGTCAGCTCAAAGCTCAGCAGGGTGTCCGCGCCGGGCTGCGGCGCCGGTGGGTCCAGCGTCAGCGTCAGTCGGTAGGGGCCGGCCGGGCTGCCTTCGAGCGGGGCCGGCACCAGCCTGTCGCAGCCCGCGAGACCCACCAGTGCGACGCAGAGCAGCGCCGGGACCAGCCTGGTCCGCGTCCGCCCGCGACCCAATGCTGCAAAGCCGGCGCGCCACAGCGCGCAGTCCGCGCCGTTGTTAAGGCGCCGCCGTCGCATCGCCGCCACCGGACTCGAAGATCAGCTGGCCGGCCGCCTCCTGTGCAGCGTAACGCTCGGCCAGCGCGGGCGACAGTTCGATGCGTCGCGCGTCCGGGAAGCGCTCGCGGTAGAGCTGCGGGCGCAGGAAATAGTGCTTGGGATCCCCAATCAGCGCCTGCGACTTGATGGGTTCGTAGAGCCACTGCCGGCGCATGAACTCCGGCGTGAAGATCATCGCCTGCTCTTCGGCTGTCCAGTCATGGGGCCGGTGCGCATCGTGCACGCTGTAGCTCATGATGTCGTGTTCGAGATCCCAGTACACCGTCATCTGGGCCGAGTAGCCCATACTTTCGCGCACCGGATTCTCGAGTACCGCGTTGCGGACTTCGATCATGATGAGCTTGCCTTCATGATCGTATTTTTCCATCCGCACCGGGTAAAAGTAGTGCTTGTCGAGCCAGTAGATCAGCGTTTTTTCGTTGTAATCGGGCAGCAAATCCTCGCGTGTCACGGCCTTTACCACCCAGCAGTCGACGCCACCGTCTGGCCGGTAGTGCGGATAGTCGTCGCCCATCGGTTTGAGGTCCGAGGTCTGGCGCTCGACGAAGCCTGACTTCGCGCTGTTGAGCGTGATCGTCGGCCGCGTGTTCGGAAAGCGGACAGTCTGATGCACGATGTCGGCGCCGAGCAGGCGCCAGTCAAACTCCCAGGGATCGCGCCCGATCACGTCGTCGAAGGTCTGCGCATTGTCCGGAAAGCGCTGATCGCGACGCGGCTGAGGCTGCCGTCGCACGCGGCGCAGCTGCGGTGAGTACACGAAGAAGTCCATCTTCGTGCGGTTCTTAGCATCGGTCCGGTAGGGCACCCACAGCTGCTGCTCGGCCTCGGTCTCGGGCGGGAACACGCTGTAGATCGACCACCGGGAATACACCTGGCCGGCCGCGACACCGCGCAGATAGCCGTCAAATCCCGCCGGGGTCGATAGCATCACATAGCTGACGCCAGCGCCCTGGTTGATGTAACCGGAACTCGTGATCACGCCGAAGACGTCAATCAGTGAATGGGGCCAGCGCGCAATGTGCACGAACTCGGCCGCGCGATAGCCCATTTCCTCGGCCGTATAGGGCGGCTTGAACGGGTAGGCTTCGGCTGGTGCATACGGCAGCGCCGCGTCGCGCGGTGTCGAGGTGGCCGGATCGAACAGCGCGCGTTCGTCGGCCGTCAACTGGCCGACGAGGCGCCAGGTCTGATCGGCAGCTTGTGTGTGGGCGGCGAGGCCGAACAGCGCCGCGCAGCACACGGGCAGGCAGCGGTACGCCAGGCGCGACACGCGCGACATCACGGCATCAGAATTCATAGCTGAGCTCCCAGCCGAAGTTGTCCCATTCATCGTATTGGCCGTAAAGGTCGTTGCGATCACCGCTGTCGTAGCCGTTATAGATCAGCTGTCCGCTGATGAACTGCGAGAACTTGTACCTCACGCGCAGTTTGGTCTTGATGCCCTGCCAGCCGTTGTCTGGCCCGCTGATCACCGGAAAAGCCGTGAAGTTCGCGCTGAGCCGGTCGCGCGTGAACGCGAACGGGCGCGACAGGAAAAGCAGGGGGATGAGGCTCCACTCGTCGCCAAAGCCGCCGCCGAAGCCGAAACCGAGCGCCGGGTTCCAGCCAAAGGTGTGATAGTAGGACGTCTGCAGGATCATCGTGGTGTTGGCGGGCAGGCCGAACTCGGCCGCCACCGCCGCGCGCAGCGTGTCGTGCTGTGCGGTGCCGTCGGTCGCGCCGCCGGCACGCGCCGCCGCGAGCTTGTTGAAGTCCGCGAAGCGCACGCCCTTGGTCCACAGGGCCTCGATCCGGAACACGGCGGGCAGCGTGCCCATCCACGGCATGTCCTGCAGCGTCGTCGCATAGTCGGCCGTCACGCCGAGGTGATGCAGTCGCTCGTGACGCGGCTGGATCCGCAGCAGCGTACTGGCGCCACGCGTCTCGGTGCCGATCGCGTGGCCGACCGGATTCTTGTCCCACAGGTACGCGTAAATCATGCCGTAGGTCAGCGCGCCCGCCGAGCGATCGAGCCGCAGCCCGAATTCGTGATCGCCGAAATCGCCGCTTTCGACGCGCTTTGTCGGCAGCAGGATGTCGCTGGCGGCAGTGGTCGGTGGAATCAGCGGTGAGAACCACGGCGAGCCGGGCAGCGGCTGACGGTCCTGTTCGAAGTCGACGATGTATAGCATCTGCAGCGAGTTGCGACCGAAGTGGAAGGTCGTGTTGACCATCCACGTCGGCAGGCGGCGCAGTTCGAAGTCTTCGGATTCCAGCTGCACGAACTCGCGGCGGTCCATGCCGTTGATGAGGTCGATGAACTGCCCGTCCATCTTGCCCCAGATCACCTGCTGTTTGCCGACCATGAGGTCAAAGCCGGGCGTGCGCCAGCTGAGGTAGAACTCGCGCAGGATGCGCTCGCTATTGTCGTAAATCTCGGCCGTGCGGTCCAGTTTATCGGCGAAGAGTCCGTCCGAATGCTGCCAGTCGTAGACGCCGTCGTACAGAGCGTGCGTGACGGCATTCAGATCGAGGCCGGGCGCGAAATTGTAGAAGGTCTCGAGTTCGAGCAGGTTCTGCAGCTGCAGGAAGCGGAAATCCTGCTCGCGGAAACCGACGCGGTCGTCGGTATCGATCAGCACATCCGACCATTGACGCAGCGCACCGCGAAACGTGAGGCGGGGCACGGCGCGTTCGATCGGTTTGCGCACGTGTTCGCCGAGAGGGTTGAAGGTCGCCATTGCGCGATCGAACTTCGACAGCACATTGGCGACTTCAGTGGCCGGGACCGACAGCGGTGCCAGGCACGTCGCTGCGAACAGCCATGCGCGCAGGCCGGGTGGCTGCTTCATTATTTTGATGCTCCCCTCGTGACGACCACCGCATGGTATTGATGCGCGCGGCAGTTGGCGACCCTCAGCTTTCCTTCACTCAGAGGAGTGAGTGTTCATGCTGCGATGCGAGAGATGCGCGTGGGCAGCGCTGCTGTCTTGACATGCTTCGCACGCGACTCTGAAGATGCAGGGAGATTTCGAACCGAAGGACTCAGGGTGTATCAAATCGACCAACGCGCAATGAGTGGACTCTTCACGCTGCTGCCCATTGAAGATGTGCACTACGGGCCGGGCTGCATCGCCGGCCTCGGCGCCGCCCTCGCGCAGCGTGGCGTGCAGCGCGCGCTGCTGATCACGGGGCAGACGCTAGCCACGCGCACAACGCTGGTCGAGCGCGTGCAGCAGGCGGCTGGCGGCCGCATCGCGGCCGTGTTTCACGACACCATCCAGCACGTGCATCGCGAGTCGGTGCTGCGCGCAGCCGCGCTGGCGCGCGAGATCGGCGCCGACGGCATCGTGTCCTTCGGCGGCGGTACGCCGAACGATACCGGCAAGGCGGTGCTGCTGGCGCTGGCCGAGAATCTGCGCGAGGCGGGGGATTTCGAGCGCGCCCGGGTCCGCTTCACGTATCCGTCGACCGTCGAGGTGCCGCCGATCCGTGGCGCCGCACTGCCCATGTTCGCGGTGTCGACGACGCTCTCGGGCGGGGAGTTCACGCACTTCGCCGGCGTGACCGACGAGCAGCGCAAGGTCAAGGATCTCTACATCGATAAAAAGCTCGCCGCGCGCGCGGTGTTTCTCGACGCCGAACTCACGCTCGACACCCCGCCGTGGCTGTGGCTGTCGACCGGCATGCGGTCCGTCGACCACTGCGTCGAGGCGCTGTGCTCGACGAACGCCCATCCGTTCACCGATGGCCTCGCGAGCCACGCGCTCGGCCTGCTGAACTGCTATCTGCGCGAGTGCAAGGCCAGCCCGGACGATCTGACGGCGCGCACCCAGGCGCATCTCGCCGCCTGGATGTCGGTGTGTGGGCTGGCGAACGTGAACCTCGGCCTGAGCCACGGCATCGGGCATCAACTGGGCGCGCGCAATAATGTGCCGCACGGCGTGACCTCGTGCGTGATGATGGCGCCGACGATGGACTACAACCAGGCGCACGTCGGCACGCGTCAGGCGTGGATTGCGCAGGCCATGGGCGTTGACATCAGCGCGCTCGCGCCAGCGGCGGCGGCCGCCGCCGGGCGCGACGCGGTGCGCCGGCTGGTGCGCGATCTCGAACTGCCGCACCGGCTGCGCGAGGTCGGTGTCGAACGCGCGGATTTCCCCGCGCTGGCGGTCGACGCGCTCGAAGATCTGATCGTTGCGACCAATCCGCGCCCCGTGCGCGGCGTTGACGATGTCATTGCGCTGCTCGAGAGCGCCTACTGAACCAGCCGGTAAGCCACTGATGACGACGTCCCCTACGCCACGCGACCGCCTGCGCTTCGGCATCTTCATGCCCAATGTCAGCCACATGCCCAACATCAGCCACTACAAGGCGCAACCCGATGACTGGACGTTCGACAGCAATCGGCTGATTGCCCAGGCGGCCGAGCGCGCCGGTTTCGACTTCCTGTTTCCGGTGAGTCGCTGGCGCACGATCGGCGGCGAGATCGACTACCACGGCAAGTCTCTCGAAACGATGACCTGGGCCGCCGGCCTGCTGGCGGTGACGAGCCACATCCAGATCTTCTCGACCGTTCACGTGCCGGTGTTCAACCCGGTAGTGGCGGCGAAGATGGGCGCCAGCCTCGATCACATCGGCGGTGGCCGCTGGGGCATCAACATCGTCAGCGGCTGGAATCGCGCGGAGTTCGACATGATGGGCATCAAGATGCTCGATCATGCCGCGCGCTATGAGCGCTCTGAAGACTTCATCAAGATACTGAAAGGCCTGTGGACCGAGCCGCCCGGCACCTTCAATTACAGCTCGCAGCACTATCAGGTGCGCAACGGTTATGTGATGCCGCAACCGCAGCGCAAGCCGCATCCGCCGATCGTGAACGCCGGCAGTTCACCGGCTGCGCGCGCGATGGCGGCGCGCCAGTGCGATTATGCGTTCGTGTGCCCGATCGGCATGGACGACGCCGCAGCGCTGGCCACGGACTTCAAGGCCCGCGCGCGCCAGCACGGGCGGGAGATCCGCGTCGTGGCGATGGTGCAGCCGGTGTGGGGCGCGAGCCGCGACGAGGCCTACGCCGAGCGTCAGCGAGTGATCGACGGCATGGATGTGGTGGCGGTGCGCAACTGGGCGGACGGCGTTGGCCTCGAAAGCGGGTCCTTCTCGGCGCAGACGCTCGAGAGCTTTTCCTTCGGCGCCGGCTCACTGCCGCTGCTCGGCACGGCAGCGGACATCGCCGACGGCCTCGCCGAACTCTACACGCGCGGCATCGACGGCGTGCTGATGAGCTACCACGACTATCTGCACGACACGACCCGCTTCGCAGACGAAGTTGTGCCCCTGCTGAAGGCGCGCGGCGTGGTTTGAGTGCGGGGAAGCCCCGAAGCATTTGACGCCTGCACGTCCCTTGCCTAGGCTCCGAGGCGCATAGCTCGGAGGCACGGCGTCAATGGCACTCGATTTCACGCTCAGTCCGGCGCAGCGCCGCCTGCAGCTCGACGCGCGCGCTTTTGCGCGGGGTGTATTGCGCGAAGTCCGGCCCGTGACGCGCGATCTGCCGACCCCCCTGGCCCGCTTTCTGGCCACCCGGCCGATTTACGAAGCCGCCATCGCGGCCGGCTGGCTGCGGCGGCTGATCCCGCAGCCCTTCGGGGGCGACGGCACGGGCATTCTCGACATGGCGCTGGTGGCCGAGGAATTCTTCGCCGTCGACGTCAACGTGCCGCTGACCCTCTTCGCCAACCTGCTGGGCCTGATGCCGTTGATGATCGCCGGCACGCCGACGCAGCGGGAACGCTTCGTTGCGCCGTTTCTTGCGACCACCGGCACCCCGCTCGCCGCGCTCTGTAACACCGAGCCTGGCGGCAGCGCGAATTACGCCGCACCGGCACCCGGGGTGGGCGTGCGCACCACCGCTGTCCGCGACGGCGACGCGTGGGTGATCAACGGCACGAAGCAATGGATCTCCAGCGCCACCGGCTGGGACGGTGAGGGCGCCGATCTGCTGTGCGTCGTCTGCCGCACCGATCCGGCGGCGCCGCCCGCAGCCGGTATTTCCGTGCTGTGCGTGCCGCGGCCGATGCCGGGGCTGGTCGTTGAACGCTACATCGACTCGCTTGGCCACCGCGCCCATCTGCTGCCGCGTTTCCGCTTCGACAACGTGCGGGTGCCGCTCGATCACGTCGTCGGCCCGCTGGGCGGTGGCGTCAATCTGATTGACGCGAGCTTCACCGGCACCGCCGCGCTGGTCGGCGTGATGGGCACGGCGCTGATGCGCGGCGCGTTCGGGTTCGCGCTCGACTTCGCGCGTCGCGAGCACCGCGGCGGACCGGTCCCCATCCTCGAACACCAGGCGGTCGGCTATGGCCTCGCCGATGCCAAGAGCGCCATCGAGGCTTCGCGCTGGCTGAGCCTGAAGGCCTGCCATGCAATGGATACGCAGGAAGCCGGCGCGGTCGAACTCGCACTGCACTCGAAGATTTTCGGCTCCGAAACCGCCGTGCGCGTGATCACCGACCTGATGCGCCTGGTCGGTATCGACAGCTACGACCACGAACTGCCGCTCGGGGGTCTGCTGCAGGACGCGCTGGCCTTGCCCTTGTTCGATGGCGGCAACGTCGGCGTGCGTCGCCGGCAGTTACATGCGCTGCTGCGCGACCCGGACTATGACGCCTGCGCAACCCACGGCGAAGGCGCGGCGTGATGACGCCGGCTGACCCCGCCGCGCGACGGCGCTCGGCGGCGGCGACGCTGCTCGCGGACGACACCACGCCGTTGATCCGACAGGCCTGGTACGCGGTCGCCACCAGCGCAGACGTCGGCCGCACGCCGCTGGCGCGCGAGGTGATGGACACCAGTCTCGTGCTGTACCGGCGCGAGAACGGCAGCGTCGTGGTGCTGCAAAACCGCTGCAGCCACCGTTCGTTTCCGTTGGCTCATGGCACGCTTGAGGGCGACAGCCTGCGCTGCCGTTATCACGGCCTGCGTTACGACGATACCGGCCGCTGTGTCGAAGTGCCGCTGCAGGCGCAGGTACCGCCCCTACTGTGCGTGCGCCGCTACGCTGCGCTCGAACGCGGCGGCTTCGTGTGGGTGTGGTTCGGCGACGCGCAGCGCACTGATGAATCCCTGCTGCCCGCGCCGGACTGGCTCGACAGCCCGGACTGGGACGCCTATGTCGGTTACCTGCATCTCGACGGCGGGTATCTGCACCTGCACGAGAACCTGCTCGATCTCTCGCATCTCAGCTATCTGCACGCCAACACCTTCGGTACGCCAGAGTATGCGCGGGCGCCGGTGGAGCTGGCGATCAAGGGCGAGGACATCCAGGTCTGGCGGCACGTCACCTGCGAGTTGCCCGCGCTGTATGCGGTGCCGCTGGGCTGGCAGGGCATGCAGGTGCTGCGCAGCTCCGGTTCGCGTTATGTCGCGCCCGGGCTGCACGTGAACACCGGGATTCTCAGGAAGCTGGAGGGTCCGCCCGATCCTCAGCTGCCGCTCCCCCAGGTACGCGTGGCGCAGATCATCACGCCTGAAACGCGCGAGCGCACGCATTACTGGTATGTCGTGTGCCGCAACTTCGCCCGCGGCCGCCCGGACATCGACGACTTCATGCGCCACGCACAGCTCGCCGCGTTCGCCGAAGACCAGTTCGCGATTGAGCAGATCACGCGGCTGCGGCGCCTCGACGGCGTGACCGGCATCGGTGAAGCTCACATCCCGACCGACGCCGCAGGACTCGCGATGCGTCGACACATCAAGGCGCTCGTCGACCGCGAGGCGGTGGCCTGATCGCCCACGGATCCGCTGCGAGGAACGGCAGATGACACAGGAACTGAACGACAAGGTGATCGTGGTGACCGGCGGCGGCAGCGGCATCGGCCGCGGCACGGCGCTCGCGATGGCGGCCGAGGGCGCACGCCTGGTGATCGCGGATCTGGTGGAAGACAGCGCGGCGGCTGTGGCGGCTGACATTGTTGCCAGCGGCGGCGAGGCGATCGCCCTGTGCTGCGACGTCACGCAGAGCGCGGAAGTCGAGCAGATGTTCGACGCCGTGATCGCGCACTACGGCCGCGTGGACTGCGCGTTCAACAACGCCGGCACCGAAGGCCGCTTTGCGCGCACGGTGGAATACAGCGATGCCGACTGGGCGCAGACCCTGGCCGTCAATCTGAATGGCGTTTTCTACTGTCTGCGGCGCGAACTGCAGGAGATGCTGAAGAATCCATCCGGGGGATCGATCGTCAACACCGCGTCCGTCACCGGGCTCGTCGGCTGGCGCGGCGCGCCGGCCTACTCGGCGAGCAAACATGCGGTGATTGGCCTCACGCGCACGGCCGCGCTCGAGAACGCGCGCTACCGGATCCGCGTGAACGCGGTGTGCCCGGGGGTGGTCGAAACGCCGATGGGCGAACGCATTTTCGCCGAGACGCCGGGTGCCAGAGAGCGCCTTGTCGCACGCCATCCGCAGGGCCGTCTGGCGCAGACCGCGGAAGTATCGAACGCGGTGATCTGGTTGTGTTCCGATCGCGCGTCGTTCACGACCGGTCACGCGCTGACGGTGGACGGGGGCTTCGTGGCGCAGTGAGGCGGCGGGCCGGGCGCGCGCACGGGAGCGGTGCCAGCGCGCGGGCCCGCCGGGCCAGGACCACGTGAACCCGGCATACTGTGGCGCTGCGCATGCAACTGGCATATCGAATTTCATGGCCCGACTGACCCCCGACATCGCACGTGATTTCGTCCTGTCGCAGGTCGACCGCGAGTTCGCGCTCGATCCCTATCCGGACTACGCGATGCTGCGCGAACACGCGCCGATGTGCCGGCAACCCGATGGATCGTACGTCCTCACGCGCTACGCTGACATCCGCGAGGTTCTGTCGGACGCCGACACCTTCAGCTCCGACAAGCGCATCGATTTCAAACCGCGCTTCGGCGACTCCCCGCTGTACGAACATCACACGACCTCGATCGTCTTCAACGATCCGCCCTACCACACCCGCGTGCGGCGCCTGCTCGCGCCGTTCTTCGCCGCGCGCGTGCTGCGGCAGATGGAAGGCAGCATCGCAGCGATGGTCGACCGCCTGCTCGATCGCGCTGCAGAACGAGGCCGCATCGATCTCGTCAGCGAATTCGCGCTGGTGATCCCGCTCAATCTGATCGGCGATCTGCTCGGCGTGCCTTACGACGAGCGTGCACCGCTGCAGGCCTGGGCGAAAGCAATCCTCGGTGCGCTCGAGCCCGTGCGCACGCCCGCGCAGTTGGCGGAAGGTAATCGCGCGGTCGAGGAGTTCAAGGCCTGTCTGCGCGACCTGATCGCCCGCAAGCGGCACGCAGCGCCGGGCGCGCAGGACATCGATGTGCTGTGGGCGCTGATCGATGCCAGCGAAGTGGGCGACGGCCTGACCGAACTCGAAATCCTGCACAACTCGATCTTCATGCTGAACGCCGGCCACGACACCACCGGCTCCCTGATCGCCAATGGTGTCGATTTGCTGTTCCGGCATCCCGAGCAAACGCGCCGGCTGCGGGCCCAGCCGACGCTCGTGAAATCGGCGATCGAAGAGATGTTGCGTTACGAAAGCCCGCTGCAAATCGGCAACCGGCGCACGACCCGGCCAACCAGCATCGGTGGCGTTGACCTGCCAACGGGTACTTTTCTGCATCTCGCGCTGGCCGCTGCCAATCGTGACGCACGTGAGTTTTCACAGGCGGAGGAGTTCGACGTCACGCGCGCGCCGAACCGGCATCTCGCCTTCGCGCACGGCATTCATACCTGCGCCGGCAACTCAGTCGCGCGTATCGAGGCGGCCATCGCCTTCGACAAACTGCTGCAGCGTTTCCCGCGCATGACCCAGGCCGAACCAACCCGGCGTCCGCAGCGCTCGCGTTTCCGCGTCGTGGAGCAGTTGCTGGTCGACCTCAATCCCTAGGCGCCGGTCGGACGTGAGACTGATTTACTGCGCCGGTGGGAGCAATGGCCCGCTCTTCCCACTCGGCTCGCTGCGATTGATCAAGTCCGAAAGGCGCCTGGCAGGCGGCGACCGCGCGCGTTTTTCACCCGCCTGTCAGAACAATCCTCCGGCGGTTTGCCAGCGTGCCCATGCGCTGGATCTGGCGGGGGACCGCAGACGCAGGAAATCGGCGATCCAGGGGCCGACGATGCCGTTGTCGACCGGTTCGGCATAGCTGGCGAGCGCAGCGGCGCGCTGGGCCGGTGGCAGCAGGAAGGTTTCTTCGAGCGTCATGTCACGCATGAAAGAGGCCGTAAACTCGGGATGGGGCTGAATGCCGAGGACGCGGTCGTCGAGGGTGAAGGCAGCGTGCGGGCAATGGGCCGCGTCGGCCAGCCACAGCGCGCCCGGCGGCAGGCGCGTGACCTGGTCCTGATGGGCCATGAACAATTTCAGCGCGGCCTGGGGCGGCGGGCCGTACGGCGTGGCGCGCAGACTCACGTCGATATTGCCGATGCCCCAGCCCAAGCGCGCTGGCCCGGTGTGACCGCCGAGCGCATGCGCCAGCAGTTGATGGCCGAAGCAGACGCCCACCTGGGGACGTCCGGCTGCATGCGCCGCGCGCGCGAAATGCATCAGCTCGGCGATCCAGGGCGTGCGGTCAGCGTAAACGGCCGCGCGCGAACCGGAGATCAGCCACGCATCGCAGTCGGTGACGCGCCCCGGCAGTTCACCGTGATGCGCGGCAAATGTCTGCAGGTCGACGTCGGCGCCCGCCGCGCGGAGCAGGGCGCCATACATGTCGGCATAGTCGCCGTGCGCGGACCGCAGCGGCTCCCAGATGCTGTCGCAGGCAAGCAGACCGACGCGGGGTTTCACGCCGGCAGCGCTTCGCCCCAGGTGATCCGCCGCGCCGAGAACGGATCGATGAACGGCGAGCGGTAGCCGTCGTTGCGCCAGGTGATCGGGAAAAAGGATTCATCCATCGTGTCGTCGCCAAAACGTTTGTAACGGCTGTAAATATACCCGACGTAGTGGGGATGAAAGCGCGTGTCGCTCGCCATGCAGTGCGCAACGATCGAGCGGCGCGGGACGTCGCGCCGGTTCATGTCCGAGCCGTGCCAGGTCCAGCCCCCATGGAACGCGCCGCCGCCGGCCTTGACCACCACCGGCACGCGGTCGATATGGCTGACACCGGCGGCCGCCGCCGCCTTCTCCAGATCCTTGACCGGATTCTCCGGCGCATGGAACTCCTCGATCATCCCCGATTGGCCCCAGCGATGTGAGCCGCGCACATACTCGACGGTGCCGCCTTCGGCGCTGGTGTCGTCGAGCGCGATCCAGCAGCTCACCCAGTCAGGCTTCGTCGTCCACTGTTCATACGACGAATCCTGGTGAAAGCCGAGCGGTTTCCCGCCCGGTGGCTTCCACAGCACGTTGTCCTGGCTGATTCGGGTGCCCATCCAGCGGCCGAGCTTCGCGCAGGCGCGGCCGATCGACTCCTGCAGGATCACGCCCGCGAGGTAGCGATCGGACTTCCAGCCGTTGCAGATCTGTCGCGTATGATCCGCCGGATCGCGTCCCTGGAGCCAGTTCACCTCGTCCGGCACGAGGCCGGTTTCGAACTGACCCTTGAACAGTTCGTCGTAACGTTCGCGCAGCAGCGCGACTTCCTCGTCGCTGATGATGCGGTCGACGGTGATGAAGCCGTCGCGCTCGAAATCGTCGGCCTGGCTGTCGCTGAGGGCAAAGTCCTGCATCGTCGTGCACTCCGTATCAGGGCAGATAATCCATATAGGTGTCGTGATCCCAGCCGGTGACCGTGGCCAGGAACTTGTCCCATTCATCGCGCTTGTAGTCGATGAAGACATCCCACATTTCACCCGGCAGCGCGCCGCGCACCAGCGGATCGGCTTCGATTGCGTCGAGTGCCATGCCGAGATTCGTTGGCAGCTTGACGACCTTCTTGCCGGCCAGTTCGAGCTCGTAGATGTTGCGCTGTTCGAGCGGGCCCGGATCGAGCTTCTTCGAAATGCCCTCGTCCATCACCGCGAGCAGCGCCGAGTTCAGCAGGTAAGGGTTGACCATCGAGTCGACCGCGCGATATTCGAAACGTCCCGGTGCCGACACGCGCAGCGCGCAGGTGCGGTTCTGGTATCCCCAGTTGTTATAGACGGGCGCCCAGTAGCCCTGATCGAGCAGGCGCCGATAGGAATTCACCGTCGACGCGCCGATGGCCGTCAACGCCGGCAGGTGCTTCACGATGCCGCCCGCGGCGTAGATGCCGATCGGGCCCGGCTGGCGCGGATCCTTGCCTTCCGGGTCGAACTTGTTTTGACCGCCGGTCACATAGGAATAGACGTCCGGCATGCCGAACTTCGACTGACCGCCGAAGGGGTTGATCTGATCCTTGCCGCCATTCCACAGCGAGAAATTGTGATGGCAGCCGTTCGCCGACACCTTCATGAAGGGTTTCGTCATGAAGCAGGCGATCACGTTGAACTCACGCGCCACCTGCGCGCAGATCTGGCGGTAGGTGGTCAGGCGATCGGAAGTCCGTTCGACATCGTCGAAGGCCCAGTTCAATTCGAGCTGTCCCGGTGCGTCTTCGTGATCACCCTGGATCATGTCGAGGCCCATCCTGCGACAGTACTCGGTGACTTTCAGGGTGATCGGGCGCAGTTCCTCGAACTGATCGATGTGATAGCAGTAGGGCTTCGTGAGGCCGCCGTCTGGCTTGCCGTCCGCGCCTTTCTTCAGCCACATCATTTCGGGCTCGGTGCCGAGCCGCAGGCGCAGGCCGTGCTGCTTCTCAAAGGCCGCGTGCGCGCGCTTCAGGTTCCCGCGGCAGTCGGAGCTCAGGTAACCACCCGGATCGACCTGTTCTTCACGGTTGCGGAACAGCGTGCAGAACACGCGCGCGACGCGCGGTTCCCACGGCAGCTGCACGAAGGTTTCGGGGTCGGCAATGCCCACGAGTTCGTGCGCTTCCGGCCCGTAGCCGAGATAGCGGCCCTTGCGGCTGATGAACAGATTGGCGGTGGAACCGTAGACGAGCTGGAAGCCCTTGGTCGCCAGCCGCTCCCAGTGATCGGTCGGCGCGCCCTTGCCGACGATGCGGCCGGTCACCGACACGAACTGGTAGTAAATGTATTCGATGCCGAGCGAATTGATCAGGGCCCGGACTTTCTTCACGCCGTCCGTGCGCGCCGCATCTTTTACATAGGATTCCAGGGCAGTCATCAGTGCGTCCTCCGCAGTTTCGTCAAGGGGCCAGTTTTCATACGTGATGCAGGTAGCGCCGGCGCTCGAACGCGTCGACGTGGCGACGCATCAGGGTGTCTTCGTGGATGCAGGCCGTGGTGTAGTGATCGACAAAGGCGGTACCGAACAGCGCCCGCGCCAGCATGCTGCGCTGCATGCGTTCCGCGGCCTCCAGCAGGGTGCGGGGTAGGGGGCCGATCGCCGGATGCACCAGCTCCCGGCCAATGTCCGCGGTGACCGGCGGTGGCTCGAGCTTGCGCTCGATGCCCTGCAGGCCAGCGCCCAGCAGCATTGCGAACGCGAGGTGGGCATTGGTGTCTGCGCCCGGCAGCCGGAACTCGACGCGGGTGTCGTCCGGCGTGCCGGCCACGACGCGCAGCGCGCAGGTGTAGTTGCCCATGCCCCAGGTCGCGGTGCGCGGTGCCCAGTTGCCGGGCACGTAGCGCCGGTAGGAATTCACGTTGCCGGCAAACATCGGCATCAGTTCGGGCAGACCCTGCAGCACGCCGGCAATGAAATGCCGGCCCACCGGGGAGATGCCGCCGTCGGGGGCGTGAAAGCTTGCCGCGCCGGTGGCGCGATCGCGCAGCGAGATGATCGGGTGGCCCCCGAGGCCCGGATGGTCGTCCGACAGCTGGGCCATGAACGACGCCATCAGCTCGCGTTCGATGCTGAACGCTTTGGTATAGAGCTTGAACAGTGCGGCGTCATCTGCGGCTGCAGCCAGCGGACGCACGCTGAGCGCCGCTTCGAGGCAGCCGGGACCCAGTTCGGCGCAAAGGTGGTGCAGCGGTACATCTGCGTCGCGCAGAAACTGTTCGTAGTCGCGAATGAACGCCGCGCCGCTGGCCGGGTACAGCCCGGACCAGCAGCGGTTTTCCTGCGCGTGCGTCGCGAGGCCTGCGTACTGCTTGGCCGTCACGCTGGCCGGCGTCTCCGCGAGCAGGATGAACTCGAATTCCGAGGCCCCGAACACCTCGAACCCCAAGTCAGCGGCCCGGGCGATCTGTGCCGCCAGCAGGCTGCGCGGTGACAGCGCGGCGCTGTCGCCGGTGTAGTCGGCGACCAGCAGCACGCTGTCGGGTTCGAAGGGATAGGGCCGCACGCTGGCCGGATCGAAACGGCAGGCTTCGCTGCGATAAGGGCGATCGGCGCGCACCGCATCGTTTGGACCCCAGAACGGCAGCGCATCGATGAACGACCAGCCCTCCCGCAGAAACTTGCGCGCCAATTCGACCGGCAGCCGCTTCTCGCGGAACACCCCCTCGGTATCGAACAGGCCGGCGTGCACGAATGCGATGCATTCGCGCGTCAGCAATGCATCCAGATCCAGGTCTGTAGCGGTATTCCAGCGGCGCGGGTGGTGTGGCATAAGTTTCACCAGAGTAAAGAAAGTTTCGCAGTATTAAAAGCCGTGGTATATCTGACGGCAAGCACTGATGCGATGCCTAAAGGGGGAACACCATGGCAGTCAAGCCGACTGGCGTGCAGACCAATCAGGGTCATGCAGCGACCGATGATTTCATTACCCGCACTTACGTTTTGCCGCTCATCACCGACAAGGCGACGCGCGAACGCCTGACCGCCGAGCACCGCGACAACCCTGTCGGCAAACCGGGTAAAGCCGGCAAGGCCGGCGTCCCGCACAGCGACGATCTCGCCCGTGTGATTGACAAGCTGCGGCGCGCGCCGATGGCCGGTAAATACGTGCGCATCTGCGTGGTCCTGCACCGGGACTACCGGATCGGCATTGCGGCCGGCGTGCGCGGCAAGCCCGTGACGATACTGCCCGAGCGCTATCCGTCTGAAGATGCCTGCGAACACGCCATTTTCGTCCGCCGGGTCAGCGATCTGCTGGCCGCCTACGGACACAAGGGACGCTAAGACGGCCATTGCCTGAAGCTCGTTCAATATCGGGCGGTTCAACCGCTGACAATTCGAGAGGGGATCGCATGCTTCGCATCACCGGATACAGTGACAGGTACTCCGTCTGTCCAGGCGAGTCTTTGAGTTTTTACGTGAACGCCGAAAAGGGCGAACACTACGATGTCCATCTCGTGCGCCTGATTCACGGCGACACCAATCCTGAAGGGCCCGGGTTCAAGGAGGCCGAACTCAAGGCGCCGATCAACAAGCGCCTGAAGGGCCGGCCGCAGAAGATACACGGCGGCTCCTATGGGGTGGTGCCGGCCGACGAGCGGCTGGACTGCGCAAGCTTCACGCTGCAGGCCTTCATTTTTCCGACGACCCCCGGCCCAGGCCCGCACGGCTACTGCCATGACAAGGGCATGCAGGGCATCGTCACCAAGTGGCTGATCGGGAAGTCGTCCGGTTACGGCCTGTTCATCGACGAAGCCGGTTGCCTGGTGGCCATGATCGGCGGCGGCCGCGGCAAGCAGATGTCGGTATCGAGCCGCAAGCCGCTGCTGCGCAAGGTGTGGTACCTCGTGGCGGTGAGCTATGACGCCGACAGCGGCCAGGTGACCCTCTACCAGGAACCGGTGGTGTCCGCGACCAACGGCGGGCTCGGCATGTCGAAGGTGAATCCGGCGGTGGACACCACCGCGCTCGTCAAGGCGAAGTGCGACTTCGCGCCGGCCCGCAACGATGCGCCGCTGCTGTTCGCGGCGGCGAGCACGCGGGCGGTGTCCGGCCGCAGCATCAGCGGCGGCCATTACAAGGAGGCGACCAGCCCGGTGTCCCTGCCCGAACAGGGCTGGTGCTACAACGGCAAGATAGACCGGCCCAGGGTCGCGAACCGCGCCCTGAGCAAAGCTGAAATCGACACCGTCGCGCGCGGTTTCAATGGTGCCGCGGCAGATCTGCGCGGCAAGCTCGTCGGTGCCTGGGATTTCCACGCGAACATCACAACGCACATTGCGTCCTGCCAGATCATCGACGTCACGCCGAATCGCCTGCACGGTTTCGCGATCAATCTGCCGGTGCGCGGCATGACCGGCTACAACTGGACGGGCGACGAAATCGTCTACCACCATGCGCCGCAGGAATACGGCGCCATTCACTTCCACGACGACGACATCGATGATGCGCGCTGGGAGATAGACTTCAGCTACACCGTGCCGGCGAACCTGAAGAGCGGCATCTACGCCGTGCGCATGCGGATCGGCGGCAAGAGCACCCCCGAAACGGAAGACTACATCCCGTTCTATGTGCGTCCGCCGCGCGGCACGACGACCGCGAAGATCGCGTTCATCGCGCCGACCAACAGCTACATGGCGTATTCGAACGACAATCTGGCGACGAACTCGGTTGTTGCACAGTTGCTGGCGGGCCGTGTGCCGATCATGAACGCGTCGGATCTGTATCTGAACGAGCATCGCGAGTACGGCCTGTCGACCTACAGCTGCCACTCGGACGGCACGGGCGTGTGCTACAGCTCCCGGCTGCGGCCGATACTCAACATGCGCCCGAAATACCGGCACTGGCTGTCGCCGTCGCTGTGGCAGTTCAACGCCGATCTTCACCTGACCGACTGGCTCGAGCAGATGGACTTCGAGTTCGATGTCTATACCGATGAAGATCTGGATCGCGAAGGCGCGGCGCTGCTGTCACGCTACCCCGTGGTGCTGACCGGCAGCCATCCGGAATATTCGTCCGAGCGCATGCTCGATGCCTACGAAGCCTATCAGGCCACTGGCGGTCGCTGGATGTATCTCGGCGCGAACGGTTTCTACTGGTGCAGCCAATATCATCCGGACAACGGCAACCTCATCGAAGTGCGCAAGGGCGAGGCGGGCACCCGCGCGTGGACGGCGAACCCCGGCGAGTACAACAACGCCTTCGACGGCAAGTACGGCGGCATGTGGCGCGCCCGCGGGCGCATCCCGAGCAAGACCTGCGGCCTGACCTTCACGGGCTATGGCTTCGATGTCTCTACTTATTACCGCCGCGAAGCGGACAGCCTGCGGCCCGAATGCAGCTGGATGTTCACCGGCATCGGCAAGGACGAAGTCATTGGCGATTTCGGCCTCGTCGGCGGCGGCGCAGCGGGTCTCGAGATCGATCGCTACGATCTCGAGTTCGGCACGCCGCATAACGCCTATCTGCTGGCGCGCTCCGAGGGTCACACGGACCTGATGATGCAGGTCAACGAGGAAATCCACTTCACGGTGCGCGGCTACTACGGTGGCGGCGACGAGAACCCGATGATTCGCGCCGACATGATCTACTACAAAACGGCGAACGATGGCGCGGTGTTCGCGCCCGGTTCGCTGGCCTGGTGTGGCGCGCTGTCCCACAACGACTACGACAACAACGTGTCGCGCCTGATGAAGAACGTACTGAAGGGCTTCCTGAAGAAAGGGCCGTTGCCATGACCGCCCGCAGCGTACGCAGCAGCGCGCGGCCGGTGCGGCCGCCGCCGGGCAAGCACGTGATGCCGGCATTGGCCGAGGCGCTGAACACACTCGAGGCGGTGACGCTCGACGGGCTCGATCGCGATCGGCTGAATCAGCTCGCCGAATGTCTGTTTACCTTGAACAACCGTCGCTTCGGCCCGATCCCGGGCGCCTATGTGGTGTTGTGCATCGAAGCGGGCAAGCGCTGGTGCGTCGGTCAGCTGAGCGCCGATCGCGCGAAACCCCTGGTGCTGTTCGAGGACATGACCTTCGACACGCCGGCCGCCGCGCAGCGCGCGGCCGAGCGCCTGCGCCGCGACCGGGGGGAGGGACGCACGGTGCGCAGTCTCTGACAGGCTGGTGAAAAACGAGCGCGCGCGCTGCCTGCAGGGTGCGGGGCCGACGAGGAGCGCAGTTTAGGCGGGAATAAAATGAGCAGCGCAGGCGGGCCCGCAACGCCGCAGGCGGTGGCCGTAGCCATTTTTCACCAGCCTGTTAAGCGTCCGGCCGCCCCTTGGCAGGCCTGCACTGGTGGCGGCTGATGTCCGCATGCAGAATGGGCGACGCGGTCAGCCATCGCCGAACGGCCGATCATCCAAGCAAATGAGGTAGACCATGGCGACGCGACGCAACACAGGGCCAGGCACTGCGCTGTCCCGCGATTACGGCTACACCGCGGTCGACGACTACGACATCCGCACCTACCTGCTGCCGGCGCTGCGCGATGCAGAACAGCGCGCAGCCCTGATTGCCGAACATCGTGCCCACCCGCGCGGCGCGGCAACGCAACCGGATGCGGCCCCGTGCAGTCCGAGCCCGGTGTTGAAGCGTCTGATCGACCGGCTGCGCGTGGTGCCCCAGGCCGGCAAGCACACGATCGTCGAAACCATGCCGTGGGCGGAATATGCGATCGGCATCCTGCCGGGACAGCGCGGCGGCGTCGTCAAAATCACGAAGGAGCGCTATCGCACGCGGGAGGACGCCGAGCACGCGATCTTCCTGAAGCGCCTGCATGCGCTGCTCGATCAATACGGCATCGGTTACTGAAGGACGGGGCGAATGGCTATGAATCAACAAATGATGCTGCAGATCACCGGTTACACCGACCGTTGCTCGGTGCGCCCGGGCGACGAAGTGACCTTCTACGTCCACAGCGAACTCGACGCAGCCTATCAGGCCGACATCGTGCGCCTGATCCACGGCGACACGAACCCTGAAGGGCCGGGCTTCAAGGAAAAGGTGATTCGCACGGCGGCCAATGGCCGCTATCGTGGGCGCCACCAGCCGATCTACGCCGGCAGCTATGTGCTGACGCCGTCCGACCGGCGCTTCGATCTCCAGAGTTTCACGCTGTGCGCCTATATCTACCCGACGACGCCGGTGCTCGACACCGAAGGCGTGGCGGTCGGCGCGCAGGCGATCCTGTCGAAGTGGGATGCGAAGACGAACACGGGCTACGGCCTGTTCATCAACGAGCGCGGCGAACTGTCGCTGCGCATCGGCCGCGGCCGCGGCAATTTCGTCGAGTATTCGACGCGCAAGCCGCTGTTCCGCAAGGTGTGGTACCAGGTTGCCGCCAGCTATGACGCCGCCAGCGGCGAAGTGCGCATCTGGCAGACGCCGCACGTCACCATCACCAACGGCGGCCACGGCATGAGCATGCTGCATCCGCTGGATGAAACCTCGGGCAGCACGCGCTACCGCTCGACACTCGCGCCGCGCGCAAACGCCGCGCCCTTCCTGCTCGCGGCGAGCTCGCTGCAGGCCGCGTCCGGCCGCTATGTCTACGGCGCGCACTACCGGCAGCTGCCGGATCCGGTCGAGATCCCCGTGCATACGCACAAGTACAACGGCAAGATCGAGCGTCCACGGGTCGCCAACTGCGCGCTCAGCGCGGCACAGGTTGAGCTGCTGCTCGCCAACGCGAGCGTCCAGCAGCTTCCGGGTGAACTGCGGGCCGCCATCGTCGCGGCCTGGGACTTCAGCGCGAACATTGCCGACAACGCGGCCTCCACGCACATCGTCGACACCGGGCCGCACGGCTTGCACGGCATCTGCGTGAACCTGCCGGTGCGTGGCGCGACGGGCTTCAACTGGTCTTCGGACTATATGAGCTTCCGTCACGCGCCGCAGGAGTACGGCGCGATTCACTTCCACGACGAATCCGTCGACGACGCGCGCTGGGCGCCATCATTCACGCTGAAGGTACCGGCGTCGCTGCCGAGCGGCGTGTACGCGGCGCGCCTGCGCGTCAACGGCGAAACGACGGCGGACTGCGAAGACTACATTCCGTTCTTCGTGCGCCCGCCGGCGGACGGCCCGACGGCGAAGATCGCCTTCGTGGTCGCAATGCACAGCTACCTGGCGTATGCCAACGACAACCTCAGCGTGAACTCCGTGATCGCGCAGCTGCTGACCGGCCAGGTGCCGCTGCTGCAGCCGGGCGATTTGCTGCTGAACAAGGAAAAGGGCTACGGACTCGGCACCTACACGAGTTATCGCGACGGCTGGGGCGTCAACATCTCCTCCCGCCTGCGGCCAATTCTCAACATGCGGCCGAAGTACGTGCACGTGCTGTCACCGTCGGTTTGGCAGTTCAATGCGGATCTCCATCTCATCGACTGGCTCTATGCAATGGGCTACGACGTCGATGTGATCGTTGACGAAGACGTCCAGCGCGAAGGCGTCTCGCTGCTGAACCAGTATCGGATCGTGCTGACCGGGCATCACCCGGAGTACAGCTCCGAGCAGCAGATGCAGGCCTACCACGACTACCAGCAGCAGGGCGGCCGCTTCATGTATCTGGCGGCGAACGGTTTCTACTGGATCTGCCAGCCGCATCCTGACAACCCGAACATCGTCGAAGTGCGCAAGGGCGACAACGGCACGCGTGCGTGGACGGTCTCGCCGGGCGAGTACTGCAATGCCTTCGACGGCAAGCACGGCGGCCTGTGGCGCGTGCGCGGCCGTGTGATGAGCAAGCTGCTTGGCGTGACGTTCACGTCCTTCGGGCTCACGTATTCGTCGTACTACCGCCGCGCACCGGACAGCGAGTTGCCGGAGTGCAAGTGGATGTTCAAGGGGATCACACGCGACGAGCCGATTGGCAACTTCGGGCTGGTCGGGGGTGGCGCGGCCGGGCTGGAGCTCGACCGCTACGATCTCGAGCTAGGCACGCCGCATCGCGCCTATCTGCTGGCGCACTCGGAAGGCCATTCGGACATGTTCGTGTCGGTTACCGAGGAGTCCACGTTCAACGCGCGCGGCATCATTCCCGGCGGCCTCGGTGACAGCAATCCGCGTACTCGCGCCGACATCGTCTACTACAAGACGCCGAACGATGGCGCGGTGCTGTCGGTCGGTTCGATGGCGTGGTGCGGCTCGCTGTCGCACAACGGCTACGACAACAACGTGTCGCGGCTGATGAAGAACGCGATCGACGGCTTCCTGAAGCCGGGTGCGCTGCCGTGAGTAAACGTCGCAAGGCCGCTGAAGTCCCGCTCGCGCGAGACGAAAGCTGGTGGCTGCATCCCGCGTTTCGCGGCCAGCAGGCGCTGCCGCTGAACGATTCGGCGGCCGGCAAACTGCCACACCGCTGGGTGCGCTCGGATGTTCCGCCGGTGGACAGCGAGGCGAAGGTCGATGACACGAGCCTCTATGGCGACCTGGCGAAGCTGCTCTACAGCCTGAACGGTCATCGGCCCGGGCCGGTGCGCGGTTTCTATGTGATCGTCGAGTTCGAAGCGGGCCGCTTTGCGGTGGGTCAACTCTGCGCCGACCCCGCGATGCCGGTGCAGCTGTTCGAGGATCTCGTGTACCCGAAGGAGGCGGATGCACGCGCGAAGGCAGACGCACTGCGGGCCGCGCAGCCCGGCCCCGGGCTGCGCGCGGCAGCGCGACGCCGCTAGACGGGCCGCGGTCCCCTGCGACTCGCACGCGGCGGCTGATCCGTCACCCGTCTCATCCGGAGACATTGCGCGTCAGTCGGGCGCTTACGCTGATTTCTGCACAGCTGAACCGACTGAGGTGCGAGAATGCACTCGGCGGGCAGCGCGCCCTGACAGGAAGAGCCAAGCATGAAATGTCCGAAATGTACGGCCGGTATGGAGACAGTGGCGTTTGAAGACATCGAAGTCGAACGCTGTAGCGCCTGTCATGGGCTGTGGTTCGACATGCTCGAACATGAGGATCTAAAGGCGCGACCGGGTAGTGAAGTGATCGATGACGGGCTGCCGGCAGTGGGCCGCGCCTTCGACAATGCAGGATCGCTGAAATGTCCTGCGTGCGCGGGCCCGCTGGTGCGCATGGTCGATGTCGATCAGCCCCACCTGTGGTTTGAGTCCTGCGCGAGTTGCTACGGCGTGTTCTTCGATGCCGGAGAGTTCCGGGATTTCAAGCAGCTTGGTTTCGTTGACCGTCTGCGTGACCTCCTGCGACGCGAACGACGCTGAGGACTTTGGTCGACATTCTCTTCGCCCTGCCGCGTTTCGGCGCCGTGCGGTCATCGCTCCCGCGTTCTGCGCTGCGCGCGCCACCCGGGCTACTGCTTGCCTCTTCGTCTCCCGGGTGCAAGGGCCTCCTGCGTCAGCCCAACGGGCGAGCTGGATAAGGCCGGTTGAGGCGTCGTTTCTAGCCACCGAGCACACCGAGAACACCGAGGAAAGAACGGGAGATTCTAAGGGCGGGCGCTGCAATATCCCGCCATACAAAACCCCTGGCTTTATCAATCTCCATTTTCTCGGTGTTCTCGGTGTGCTCGGTGGCTAATTCCGGCGTGACCGCCGGCGCAATGGCCGATGCTGGCACACCTGTCGGTGGCCTTGCCGCGAGGCTTTCAACAAACGATCCGCTCAGGCGCCGATTGTTGGGCTGCCTGCGTCAGTCTAACTACAGCGCTTGCAGGACGTGCAGGAGCGGATGGCGTCGGCTGAGGATCACTGTCAAAGGCGACACGGAGTCTGTCGTCCCCCATCGTCAGTGGCGTTTGCTGATCTCCGGCGC
>Ga0163144_10001331_pt1 | contig 58362 bp, 56 predicted proteins | sample OliLak19BULKMAT1_FD_123175 | JGI IMG/M metagenome (GOLD analysis project Ga0163144, IMG submission 123175) | Freshwater microbial mat bacterial communities from Lake Vanda, McMurdo Dry Valleys, Antarctica - Oligotrophic Lake LV.19.BULKMAT1 | ecosystem: Environmental > Aquatic > Freshwater >...
AGGCGGAGCAATACCTCAAAGCACTGGAGCAAAAAGAAAAACAACTCCAGGAAAAAATGCAGAAGAAAACTGGCGTGCCTAGTCAGCCGGAGAAAGATTGGTAAGAATTTGAAAATGGGTTAAATTGAAGATTTGAAAATTAATTCTCACTTTAAATGATTCTCATTCAAACCACAGAGCGGTTTCTTTGTTAAATTTGCCTTGGCAGATACAGGCAATAATGTGTCTTCATTTTCAAATTAAGCAATTTTCAAATTTTCAAATTGATGTTTCTCTATACTCCTTCCTTAACTGAATACAAACGATTGGCAACGAAAGAAGTCAGGATCGGCAATCTGCTGTTGGGAAATTTCAATCCCATTCTTGTACAAACCATGACTACTACCGATACAATGGATACCCTTGCTACTGTTGAACAGAGCATCCGTTGTATTGAAGCAGGTGCAGAGTTGGTTCGTATTACAGCTCCATCAAAAAAGGAAGCGGAAAATTTACTCAACATCAAAAATGAATTAAGAAAGAGAGGATATAACACTCCTTTGGTAGCCGACATTCATTTTACACCCAATGCAGCAGAGATTGCAGCAAGGATCGTGGAAAAAGTAAGAGTGAACCCGGGCAACTATGTAGATAAGAAAAAGTTTGAACAAATTGATTATACAGATGCAGAATACCTGGAAGAGATTGATCGCATCCGTGAACGGTTTACTCCACTGGTGAATATTTGTAAAGAGTATGGAACAGCCATGCGGATCGGCACCAATCATGGTTCATTGAGTGATCGTATCATGAGCCGTTATGGTGATACGGCTATTGGTATGGTAGAGAGTGCAATGGAGTTCTTACGCATTGCACGTGCTGAAAGTTTTCACAACATAGTCTTGAGTATGAAGAGCAGTAATCCACAGGTGATGGTGCAAGCCTACCGTTTGCTCATTCAGCAAATGACGAATGAATTTAATGAAGCTTATCCCTTGCATTTGGGTGTAACTGAAGCTGGTGATGGAGAAGATGGACGGGTTAAGAGTGCAGTTGGGATCGGTACTTTATTAGAAGATGGAATTGGTGATACGGTTCGTGTAAGTTTAACGGAAGATCCTGAATTTGAAATTCCTGTTTGCAGAGATTTGGTGAAGCGATATACAACAAGACTGAAAAGTGATGAGTCCGAAAGTCCGAAAATATTTTCCCGGATTCCGGACATACTCCCTTCTGGTCTTTCTTACTCACCATTTGAATATAAACGAAGAGAAACATTTGCCGTAACAAATATTGGCGGCAAACAAGTGCCCGTTGTTATAGCTGATCTCAGCAAGCTGAAAAAGATTGAAGCAAAAGATCTGGAGAGTGTTGGCTATAAATATAATTTGGCAACAGATAAATGGACCATTAGTGATATGGCCGCTGATTATATTTTTATCGCCAATCAGAAATTAAATTTTGAACTACCGGGTACATTAAAAGTAATTGTATATCCCGAAACATGGAAAGAGTCAGTTGCTACTGCTGCAGGTGAACAAAAGTATTTCCCGATTTTTATGGACAGCGGATATGCTGAAACAGAAACAAAAAGTGATTCATTGAATTTTGTCATGATCGATTGTTTCAATGATGAAACAGCAGTGAATGATTATCCTTATCTCGATGTTTTGGCCAATGATCCAACAGTGGTGTTATGTTTAAGCAGCACCAATCCAAACGCCATGCAAAGTGTGCGACGCATGTTTGTAGAATTGATGAGCAGGGATATCAAAAACCCTGTGGTATTAATTACCGACAGCAACTGGCAAACAGCAGATGAACATCTCATTCACTATTCAACAGAATGCGGAGCATTGTTGCTTGATGGAATGGGTGATGGTATTTGTTTGGGAATGACAGGCGAAAGCTACAAGCTGCAGTCTGCCAGCTTTACACAAAATACAGGCGGTCGTAATTATTTAAGTAACCTTACGCCAGAGCAATTTATTAATAATACAGCGTTCAGTATTTTACAAGCAACACGTACAAGAATTTCTAAAACAGAATATATTTCCTGCCCCAGTTGCGGAAGAACATTATTTGATCTACAGGAAACTACAGCAAAGATCCGTTCTGTTACCAATCATCTCAAAGGAGTAAAGATTGCTATTATGGGATGTATTGTAAATGGCCCCGGTGAAATGGCTGATGCAGATTTTGGTTATGTAGGCAGTGGCCCCGGTAAAATTACATTATACAAAGGCAAAGAAGTTGTAAAACGAAATGTAGATAGTGATGTAGCGGTGAATGAACTCATCAGTTTATTAAAAGAAAGTGAAGCATGGGTTGAACCGGCTGCTGTAGCTTCACTTTAGTTTTTATCTATTTAATTCCCGATTCAATTTATGATTCAAACAGACTTTTTAGTGATTGGCTCCGGCATAGCTGGTTTAACCTATGCTATTAAAATAGCAGAGGCTTGTCCTGATAAAAAGGTGTTGGTTGTTACCAAATCAAATTCTGATGAAACGAATACAAAATATGCGCAGGGTGGAATTGCAGTGGTTCATGATCCCGAGAATGACAGTTTTGAAAAACACATTGAGGACACATTGATTGCAGGCGATGGTTTGTGTAATAAAGAAATAGTAGAGATCGTAGTAAAAGAAGGTCCGCAAAGAGTGAATGAAATCATTGAATGGGGTGCTTCTTTTGATAAGGAAAAAGATGGTGATTATTCTTTAGGAAAAGAAGGTGGCCACAGCGAAAACCGTATCATGCATCATAAAGATGTCACTGGTGCCGAAATGGAAAGGGCGTTATTGGAAACCATTCGGCGGAGTAAGAATATTCAGTTGGTGAATCATTATTTTATTGTTGATATCATTACACAACATCATTTAGGATTTTTAATTACAAAGGCAACGCCTGATGTACAGTGTTATGGAGTGTATGCATTGAACCTGCAAACCAACCAGATCGAAATCCTTCAAACAAATATCACTATGCTGGCAACAGGTGGTAACGGCCAGGTATACCGCACTACTACCAATCCATCCATTGCAAGCGGTGATGGTGTAGCGATGGTTTACAGGGCCAAAGGGCGAATTGAAAATATGGAGTTCATTCAGTTTCATCCAACTGCATTATATCAGGCCGGGCAAAAAGGGCAGGCCTTTTTAATTACAGAAGCGGTCCGTGGCGATGGTGCTATTCTTCGAAATCATAATGGTGAAGCGTTTATGGAACGGTATGATGAACGTAAAGATCTTGCACCCCGTGATATTGTAGCAAGAGCAATTGACAGTGAAATGAAGATCAACGGTACCGAACATGTATGGCTCGATTGCAGGCAGATGGATCTGGAGAAATTTATTCATCACTTTCCTAATATTTATGAAAAATGTAAAAGTCTGGGTATTGATGTTGCACAACACATGATCCCGGTAGCACCCGCAGCACATTATAGTTGCGGAGGTATTAAAACAGATGAATGGGGAAGAACGTCCATTAAAAATTTATATGCAACAGGTGAGTGTGCCAGTACTGGTTTGCATGGAGCCAACCGCCTTGCAAGTAATTCACTATTGGAAGCAATGGTGTTTGCACACCGGAGCTATATGGATGCAACAGAAAAAATAAAATCGGCTGATGTGGTGCCACCAGCTCTTCCTGCATGGAATACCAGAGGCACCAGTTATCCAAAAGAAATGATCCTCATCACCCAAAGCCTGAAAGAATTGCAACAGGTGATGAGTGATTATGTAGGTATAGTACGCAATGATATCCGTTTACAAAGAGCTGCAAGAAGACTGGATCTGTTATGGGAAGAAACAGAAGATTTGTACCGCAGCACCATCATATCACCACAGATCATGGAGTTGAGGAACATGATCACCGTTGGTTATTTAATTACAAAGGGTGCAGGGTTTCGTAAAGAAAGCAGGGGACTGCATTATAATACCGATTATCCGAACAAAAGTTTGTTGTTGGAGAATATTGTGCTGTAGGTTTTCTTGGAATAGCAGAGTAATTAGAGGTGATTTCTTTTCAAAAGGCCCATCTCTAATTAATTTATTATAATACCCGGTTCAAAAATATTTATCGCAGCATATAGTTAAAAATGCAACAGTTAAAAACTAAAAAATAGCAACATAACGTGTAGTCTTTGATGCATATAATGTTCCTGAGCCTAGAATGATGAAGTTGCCATTCGTTGCTGTTACTTTTGCATACCATTCCACTTTCTTTTCATTGGGTAGAGGGGCATATACAACCATTCCCGGTAAGTTTGGATTCCCCGGCCCGTTTGGATAAAAAGCAGAAATAACTCCCACCTCTTGTGTACCGATAAATAGTTTGACCGGATATGTTGCTAATGAATAAGGTACTCCACTTACATAGTATCCGGCACTCCTTGAATAGAAAACAACTTTTTCATACTGGCAGCACATGCAATCTTTAGAAGCATCCAGGTCGAAATTTGTTGCATCTATATCCATACAACCTTTTGTTTTACAGCCTGACAGACTTAAAAGCAGCATAAGACTTATTGTAGCAATTATTATTTTCATTGTAAAATATTTTAATGACTCAAATATTCTAAAAAGGGATAATGAGGACAAGGGTATCTTAACTGTAACTACATGGGTGAAAACACCTGAAAGAATAAGTTATTGAACGCTTGAATGAAAGACTTGCATTAATGAGATTTGAGTTCTATATTGATATTCATATTCACAGTTAAAAAATTTTACATTATGGCTATTCTTTTTTTTACAGAAGGACCTTCAATATTTGGAGGTGCTACCACTTGTAGCGAAAGTCCGAGACGGTCTAAAACAATTAGCTTACAAGATTTAAAAAACCTTACAAGAGATTTTTATGACCGAACGCAATTAACAGACATGCCTGATGATTTAAAAGATAAGTTGCTAGTAGGATGCAGGTTTCCTATTAATGAAGTTGCTATGTTAATTAGCCAAAACCCAGACGCTGAATATTTGCAGGTAAACTATGCAATAGATTCAAACGACAAACATTTTCATTATATGGTTGCAGCAAAAAAAGAAGCAGCAATTGAATCAACTGATACAACCCTAATAATTGAAGATTGTTGCAGGATCCCTCCAAATACAGTGTCTATTCAATCTTTTTTCTAATTCTAAAGGTGACAAGTTTTTTATAACTTGTCACCATTTCATTATGTGGCAGGTCTATATCAATTTTTCTTTATTGTTTTTTTTAAATATTCTTTTTTTATTTCAAATTAAGAATATTACAAGACCAATGTTTATCATAGGTGTCCTAAGTATAATTGTCACGGCTTTTCATATGTGGGCAGCTTATCATTTTATTTTTACTAAAAAAAACAATCAGTATGTATTTCATTTTCTAATTCCTATCCAATACTCATTGTTATCCTTTTTCTATTTGAATGTCTTGACGAATACGGTAATTAAAAGAATGATAATTGTATCAATTCCCGTGTTTTGGATAGTTTCATTACTTATTTCTTTTTATGTACAGAAATTCGACGCTTATAATTCTTATTCATTGTTAATCCAGAATTTCTTACTAACTCTTTGGTCATTATCGTATTTTGGAAATTTAGTAAGGGGAGAGCAGTTTGTACAGCTTGAAAAGAAACCAGTTTTTTATATTTGTGCCGGGATATTTTTTTTTAGTTTAAGCGATTTTTTTATTGAAGGCGTAATGGATTATTTAATAAAGGCTAAAAACGAGTATTCACTTACTCTTTACTATATCAGTGAAATTCTAAGTTTTATTTTGTATGGAACATTTATTGTTGCATTTGCTGTAAATAAATGGGTTAATGTTAAGTAATTTCATTTTATGGGAAAAAACCCCGATATAGTTGTATTGATTTTCGGAGGAAGTATTTTACTGGTATTATTAGCACTCTTTATTCTTAGCTTTTTGTTTTATTATCAACGACGACAATTGAAAAATATCCAAGAAAAAGAAATAATGCAATCGCAGTTTGCCCAAACCCTTCTCCAAACCCAACTCGAAATCCAGGAGCAAACCCTCAAGAACATCTCGCAGGAAATTCATGACAATGTGGGGCAGGTATTAACATTGGCCAAGCTTAACCTGGCAACAACAACTGTTGCAGAAGAGGCAGCATCAGAGAAAATAAAAACATCGCAGCAGTTGATTGGCAAAGCTATCCAGGATCTCCGGGATCTGAGTCGCAGCCTCAATACCGATTATGTAGAAGAATTGGGTTTTGTTCGCTCAGTTGAATATGAACTGGAGCTCTTGCAAAAAACAGGAACCATTGCAACTGAATTGAACATTGAAGGAACGATCATCAAATTCGACAAACAAAAAGAGCTCATCCTCTTTCGCATTGTTCAGGAAACCATTCACAACATCATGAAACATGCGGAAGCAAAAAAGATTTCAGCGGCCATTGATTTTACTAATGAAGCTGTAACAATCATAATTAAGGATAACGGAAAAGGGTTTGATCTTACACCACTCAATGATGATAGTAATCATACATTCGGACTTGGTTTGCGGAACATGAATAACAGGGCAACACTAATTGGCGCAAAGTTTTCTATCGACAGTATTTCCGGCACCGGGACAGAAGTATATCTTCAATTACCCATTAATGAAACTCCATATGAAGGAACAACAAAAAATTAAAGTGGCCCTGGCCGATGATCATGTACTGCTTCGCAAAGGATTGGCTGGGGTGGTTGACAGCTTTGGTGATTATGAAGTATTATTTGAAGCCGATAATGGTAACCACTTTATTGAACAGATAAAAAAAAATGGGGAGCCTTCGCTTGTACTGATGGATATTAATATGCCACAGATGGATGGTTATGCAACTGCCCAATGGTTAAAGCAACATCACCCGTTAGTGAATGTAATTGCTCTTTCCATGTATGATAATGAAAATGCCATCATCCGCATGTTTAAAGCTGGAGCTAAAGGATATATACTTAAAGACAGTGAACCACCGGAATTAAAAAAAGCATTGGATTCTGTTCATCAGAAGGGGTATTATTATTCTGAGCTGGTAACAGGTCGGTTAATTCACTCCATCAATAAAATGGATGATGCACACAGTGATGTAAAACATTTAATTGAACTCAACGATCGTGAACTCGACTTTCTGAAACTGGCCTGTACAGAAATGACCTATAAGGAAATTGCTGAGAAAATGTTCCTGAGCCCAAGAACAATTGATGGCTATCGGGACGCTTTGTTTGAAAAACTGCAATTGAAAACGAGAGTGGGGCTCGTGATGTATGCTATTAAAAACGGAATTGTAACGATATAAAAAAGCCCCTATCACGGGGCTTATCATTAATTCAGTACACTGGTTTCTTTTACAATATCAATTTTTTGTTCTTTTATCTGAGCCCAGCCTCCTACAACATTGCGGAGATTGTGAAAGCCCTGCCGTTTCAATAAAGAAGAGGCAATCACACTTCTGTAACCGCCTGCACAATGCACATAAAGATTGTTTCTCTCATCAATATCGGCCATCGTCCCGGGATCATTCATTTCATTTAAAGGCAGGTTCACTGCATTTTTTACATGCCCGTCGGCAAACTCTGTTTCTTTTCTTACATCTATCACTACTAAGTTATTATCATGCGGAATATCCATGGCCAGCTCATCTGCTTCAATATCAATAATCAGGTCTACTGTTTCGCCGGCGTGCTTCCATGCTTCAAATCCGCCATCGAGAAATCCTTTTACTTTGTCAAAACCAACTCTTGCCAATCGAATAATGGTTTCTTCTTCTTTTCCGGCATCGCAAACCAACAGTATGGGTTCATCAAAAGGCAATATTGCTCCCGCCCATTCAGCAAATCTTCCTTCCAAACCAATACTGATTGAACCCGGGATAAAACCTTTCGTAAATTCATTCGCATCTCTTGTATCCAGAATACATGTTTTAGGTTGACTGACTGCGTTCTTAAATTCAGTAATATTTAATGCCGTCAAACCACTTTTCACTATTCCTTCCAATGCGGCATACCCTTCTTTGTTGATTTTTGCATTGATGGGAAAATATTTTGGAGGCGCTTCCAGTCCATCAGATACAGCTTTGATAAATGCTTCTTTTGAAGTTTGTTGCAAAGCATAATTGGTTCTTTTTTGTTCACCGATTGTGCTGAATGTTTCAGAACCTAAGTTTTTGCCACAGGAGCTACCCGGACCATGAGCAGGATATACAATTACATGATCTGACAGAGGTAAAATTTTGTTTTGCAATGAATCAAACATCATACCTGCCAGGTCATCCATTGTAATATCACCACCCTGTGCCAGGTCGGGTCTTCCAACATCACCTACAAACAAGGTATCGCCGGTAAAAATGCAATAATCTTTTCCCTGTTCATCTTTTAATAAATAACAGGAACTTTCAAGTGTGTGACCTGGTGTATGCAACACTTCAATTGTAAGATTGCCAACTTTAAACTGCTCTCCATCTTTTGCAACATAAACAGGAAATGCAGTTTCTGTTTCAGGTCCGTAAACAATGGGTGCGTTTGATTCTTTAGCAAGGTCGAGATGACCACTTACAAAATCGGCATGAAAATGAGTTTCAAATACATATTTGATCCTTGCATTTCTTTCCTTCGCCAGGTTCAGGTATTCTTCTATGTCACGGAGGGGATCAATAACGGCACATTCGCCATTACTTTCAATATAATAAGCTGCTTCGCTGAGGCAGTTTGTGTAAAGCTGTTGTATAAACATATACGCTCATTCCTTATTTGCAAAGGTAAGTTTTACAGCTAAAAGTGAGCTCAGCAAATGGGGTGTTTTCTTAGTTTAACAGGTCGGTCACAAATTTATCAATCTCAGCCAGTCGCTGGTGATTGACACTGTACCAGATAAATTTACCTTCCCTTGAAGTGATGACGATATTACTTCTTCGCAAGATGGCAAGGTGCTGCGAGGCCACAGATTGTTCAAGACGCAATTTCACATAAATTTCAGTAACTGTCATTTGACCATTTTCATTGATCAATTGAACAATTTGCTGTCGAAGCTTGTGATTGATTGACCTTAAAATAAGAGCAGCTTTCTTTACAGCATGATAATCGAGTTGAATAGCAGTAACGCTATTCTCTTTTTTCCTTAGAGTAGTAGTCATTTCCAAAGTTTTTTTTATGGTTGGGTTGATTTTGGGTTGACTCTGATCAAACTAAAGTTATTAAAAAAAAATGCATTAAATGGTTATAAAAGACATTCTTTACTTAACAGTCGAATTAAAATCTTTTCCGTAATCTGGAATAGCAGTAGCAAGGGGTGTAAATGCATGCTGTTGAAATTGATTGTATGCAAGCTTCAACATATCGTTGGCATTCCATAACACTTCAGCAAAAAATGCATTTTGGTGTCGGCAGATGTTTTTCCATTTATCTGCACCATTGCCAAAAAAATAAACAGTGTTTGACTGAAGTATATCTGCAAATGAATCAGGATTTAATATCACTGCCGAATTTCCAGCAAGTTCTGTGAGATCAGGTGAGTGAAGTGCAGTAAACACTTCCAATCTTCTTGCATCAATCATGGGGCAAAGTACAATCGGGAGCCCGGATACGGATTGCTGTGGAATATATTTTACTGCGGCTGCACTCATAACAAGTGTAGTTGAAATTGTAATCAACGGAATTTGCAAGGCAAAACACAATCCTTTTGCCGAGGCAAAACCAACTCGTAAACCCGTATAGGAACCGGGACCTGAAGTAACAGCAATAGCTTGCAGATCTGAAAGCGATAGCTTCATTTCTACCATCATTTCCTGAATGGCTGGTTGAAGAAAGGAAGCGTGTTCTTTTTGATTTTGATTGATTTTGATGCAAAGTAATTCGCCCTCTTTTGCTAAAGCAACCGAAGCATGTGTGGTTGATGTATCAATGCATAGAAGAAGGGGCATATCAATGATTTGCTTTGTATTCAATTAAAGACAATGCAGGTTGGTAACGTTGATCGGTATCAGTAAGCTTTTGTAAGAGCCGAAGGATTCGGTCCGGGCCAGTTTGGTTATACCATTCAAAAGGCCCTAAGGGATAGCTGGTGCCGAGTTTCATAGCAAGATCAATTTCGTCGGCTGATGAAACCTGTTCCTCTCTTGCCAAAAACGCTTCGTTAATGATCATGCTCACAGTTCTTGCGCTTACAAAACCGGGTACATCAGCAGTTGCATAAAAAGGGATAGTCAATTGATTAAACAACTTATGAAATACCACTTCATTTTCTTTTACCATTGCAACTTCTATACAATTTCTATTGATAAAGACGGGCCAATGATTGAACCTGGCTATCAGGGACAGGCTGGTATTTAAATCGTTTAATGTTTGAATAACAGAGCCAATCAATACAGGCAGGGTTGATTTTTTATATTGATCAATCCGTTCAGGGTTTTCTTCAAATTCCAAATCAATCAGCAAATCAAAATCTTTCAATCCAACTTCAGGTAATGAAGATTTAATGATGCATTCTGATCCTGGAAAAGGGATCACTTTACCAAAAAGTAGTGTAACAGGATTGGCACTGATGATGAGAATTTTCATGAACCGCAAAATTACAGGGAACAAAAGCCAAACAGGATTTTTTTCTTACCTGTAAAAAACTAAGTTTGTAGTATGATGGAAAAGAAAATCATTCAAACGAATCATGCGCCGGATCCCATTGGCCCATATAACCAGGCAGTAGCAGCAGGAAATTTTTTATTTATTTCGGGACAGGTTTGTATTAAGCCCGGTACAAGCGATTTGAATAATGAAGACATTCAAGCTGAAACACACCAGGTGATGCATAACCTCAAGGCTATCTTACAGGAAGCTGAAATGAATTTTAATCATGTAGTAAAGACAACCATCTTTCTGAGTGATATGAACCTGTTCAGCGAAGTGAATGAAATTTATGGTAAATATTTTGAAGGCGCATTTCCTGCACGTGAAACTGTTGCTGTTAAAGGCTTACCTAAAAATGTAAATGTTGAAATAAGTATGATTGCTGCTTATTAAACTCACAATCTGATCTCTTCTTCATGACCATCGAAGAAGCGATATTCTGTAAGATGATAAGATGTATTTGCTTTCACTTTTATTTTCTGCTTGTATTTCCAACTCCACCTCATTCGCTTGGAAGGGAACCCTTTTCGTAAATAGGCTTCCATGATTGGATGCACAGCAATGGAGAATTTTTTATGTTTCTGCATCACCAGGTAACTGATATTTTTTTCAATTTCATCTTCCAGTATTAATGTGGATGAAACTTTGCCTGTACCATTACAGCTCGGGCATACTTCCTGGGTATTGATGTTTACTTCCGGCTTCATCCGCTGGCGGGTAATTTGCATCAGGCCGAATTTTGAAATGGGCAGGATAGCATGCTTTGCCCGGTCTGCCCGCATGTATTCTTCAACCGCTTCAGCAAGTCGGCGTTTATTATCAGGCAACTTCATGTCAATAAAGTCAACTACAATAATTCCACCGATATCTCTTAAGCGAAGCTGACGTGCAATTTCTTCAGCTGCTTCCAGGTTGGTTTGTAAGGCATTTTCTTCCTGGTTGGTGCTCACACTTTTATAGCCGCTATTTACATCAATTACATGAAGTGCTTCTGTATGTTCAATGATGAGATAAGCACCGCTGGCAAGGTTTACCGTTTTACCAAACGATCCTTTTACCTGTTTGGTAACGCCAAAACTGTCGAAAATAGGTGAACCGTTTTGATAAAATGTAACAATATCTGTTTTGTCGGGAGCTACTTTTTGAATATAAGTGCGTGCATCATTATAAATATTCTTATCATTCACTACAATACGGTTGAAATCAGCGTTGAGCAAATCACGGAGTATGCTGGTTGTTTTATCTGTTTCGCCAAGTATCTTGGATGGAGGAACAGCACTTTTAAGATTTTGCTGTATCTGTTTCCACATATTGATGAGGTTGTTGAGATCCTCGTGGAGTTCGGCTGTATTTTTTCCTTCAGCTGCAGTACGAACAATCACACCAAAATTCTTTGATTTGATGGCTTCAACTATTTTCTGCAAACGCTTTCTTTCATCACTTGAATGAATTTTGCGTGATACAGCAACAATATCATTGAATGGAGTTAAAACAACAAAACGACCGGGCAATGAAATTTCACAACTCAGGCGTGGACCTTTGGCAGCAATAGGTTCTTTAAGTATCTGAACCAGGATATGAGGTTTGCCATTAAGAACTTCACTGATTTTACCTGTTTTGATAATTTCAGTTTCTGTTTGAAATTTACCGAAATCGGGGATGCCTTCGCTTTTATCAGTTACTGATTGTGCGGTAAATTTCAAAATAGAACGTACATAAGGACTAAGGTCTGTATAATGGAGAAATCCATCTTTTTCAAACCCTACATCCACAAAAGCAGCATTCATACCCGGAACCAGTTTTTTTACTTTGCCCAGATATAAGTCACCAACAGTAAAGCTTGTATCAAGACTTTCCTGATGCAGCTCTACCAATTTCTTATCTTCTAATAACGCAATCTCCACCCCGGTTGGGGCAGCATTAATGATCAGTTCCTTGTTCACTCGTAATGTCTTTAAAATTGAACCATTCTTATCTTACTTCACCTGATCAGGAAGGAATAAGCCGATTACAGCATGAGTATACAAGCAAGCAGACAAATTTCTGCATCGGCTGCAAAGAAGCAGAGCCCTGCTTAAACAGGACTCCGTTCAATAGAGAAGATTATTTATTCTTCTTCTTATGACGGTTCTTTCTAAGGCGTTTCTTACGCTTGTGCGTTGCAATTTTATGACGCTTCCTTTTTTTTCCGCAAGGCATGTTTAATACGTTTTACGTTCGTTAAAAATAATGTTATAACAATTTAATGTGTTCTTCTATTTGCTTCATCATCTCCGGACTACTCCGAAACTTCTTTTGTGCTTCCAATGCTTTTACTGTTTGCACAAACTGCAAATACCATTTTTTGGCATTTGGCTTATCACCGCTTTGTTCGTAAGCATCGGCCAATCTCAACATCGCTTCCAGGTTTTCCGGTTGCAATTGAAGAACTTTTTCGAAACGTTCAATCGCTTTTGGCCATTGAGCGCTGATAAAAGAACCAACACCAAGCATGTATTGTGCAAATGCATTGTCAGGATCTTTCTCTGCTACTTCCCTTATTAAACCAATCCCTTGCATGGGAGGTTGGTTACCGGCCGCACCAAAAAAATAGGTACTGCCGAGACCGATTTTTGTAGAATCGTTATCAGGATTTAGCTCCAAAGCCTTTTCAAATAACTCTTTTGCTTCGAGGGCCATCCAAACCTTTAAGGGTTGTTCCTCTACGGTTTGCAGTTCACCTAAAAACAAATGGGCAGCAAAGGTGAGGTTTTTCTCCGAATTTTCCAACTTAGCAGCCTCTGCAATATATTTTGCATAGGGTACAAAAGCTCCGATACTATCCATCCAAAAGGCAGAAAGCTTTCGATATAACTGAATTTGCTGATTTTTTACATCACCCCTTACGATTGAATTTTCCCATTCAATTATTTTGGCCAGTTGTGTTGAATTAAGTCTTTTCTTGGCTAAACCAAGCATAGTGGGGAAGTCCAACCCTGCTTCAGTGGGAGGGGTAGTTGTTGCAGCTGTCTTATCATGATCCATGTGAGTGTCCTTTTTTGGTGGAATTGTCCGACCGAAAAAAAACAAAAGAAAAACTGCTGAAATTGCAGCAGTTACGAAAATAATTTGTTGCCTGTTCACTTTTCAAAAAAATTGAAATGCAAAGCTACAGGAAGGCAGCCATTAAACCCTTAGCAGAGTTGGTTTTAAATTCCTTTGTACTGAGTTTTTACTTCCTGTACAAACTCTTTTGCCGGTTTAAATGCAGGAATAAAATGTTCAGGAATATGAACAGCCGTGTTGCGTTTGATATTACGGCCAATTTTGGCTGCTCTTTTTTTGGTGATAAAACTTCCAAAACCACGGATATAAATATTTTGTCCGGCTGTTAATGAGTCCTTTACTTCCTTAAACATTGTTTCAAGCGTAACAAGCACATCAACCTTGGGTATTCCCGTTTTTTCTGAAATCTGATTAACCAAATCTGCTTTTCTCATGCTGGTAAATTTTATGGGTTCTAAAGAATGTAGAACTAAGTTCATGAAATATTTTTGAAAAGTAAAGAATATCGGCAAAAATTATCAAATAACTTGTTGATAATGAGGAAAAAGCAATCTTATCGCCCCAATTTCATTTTTTAATTGGCATCCTAACCTAAATCCTGTTTTTTTGCTTTCTTACATGAGCACCAAAAAATACTTTCAACAACAGCTCCTGAACTGGCATCACACAAAGAACAATCGTCAACTTCCATGGAAAGAGGAAAAAGACGTTTACCGTATCTGGTTAAGTGAAATTATTCTGCAACAAACCCGGGCTGAGCAGGGAATGAAGTATTACGAAAGGTTCCTTAAAAAATATCCAACCATTCAAAAACTGGCAAAAGCACCTTTAGAACAAGTTTATAAACTATGGGAAGGTCTGGGTTATTATAACCGATGCCGCAACCTCCATGCAACCGCTCAGAAAATTGCATTTGAATTGAAAGGTGAATTCCCCAACACATATGAATCGATCCTTGAATTAAAAGGAGTGGGCCCTTACACTGCAGCAGCAATATCTTCTTTTGGGTTTGGATTACCCTTCGCCGTTGTTGATGGTAATGTGTTTCGGGTATTAAGCAGGTTTTTTGGAATAGATGCTGCAGTTGATTCAACAAATGGGAAAAAGATTTTTCAGCAACTGGCGCAGGATTGTTTAGATATAAAGGAACCGGGGGCTTATAACCAGGCCATTATGGATTTTGGTGCAACAGTTTGCAAGCCTGATATTCCTGATTGCAAGAACTGCGTAATGCAAAAAAAATGTTTGGCATTTCAAACAAACACAGTTGCAGATTTGCCTTTTAAAGAAAAAAAGGTTAAACAAAGAAACCGGTGGTTCCTGTTTTATATTCTTGAACAAAAAGGAAAATTTGCCGTGCAAAAAAGAACTGCAAAAGATGTGTGGGCCAATTTGTATGAATTTCCAAACGCAGAATATGAAACTGAGAAAAGATGGAAACAAGCTGCCAAGAAGGATGTGTTTCAATGGGTAACGGATAAAAAGATCAACCAATCTTATAAAGTTATAACAGTTACTAAGGCTGTAAAACAACAGTTAAGCCATCAATCAATTTATGCAAATGCAATTTTGATCAGTGTGAATGGAGTAAACAAAGAGACAGGTAACTATATCTGGAAATCAGCGAAAGAACTTGAGCAGTTAGCCTTCTCGAAAATTCTGAACGATTTTCTGAAAGCAAAAGTTCTGGAATTATTTAGCATGAATCATGCTACAATTAAGCAAAAAACGTAACTTAGAAGTAGAGAGAAACCAACGCTTGAACCTCATCCATTCATTTTGAAATAAAATTATTCGTATGAGAGGAGTTAACCGTGTAATGTTGATAGGCAACCTTGGAAAGGATCCTGATGTACAGGTGCTGGAGGGCAATATATCTGTTGCAAAATTTCCACTTGCAACAACAGAAACCTTTAAAGACAGGACAGGAAAATTAGTAAGCCAAACCGAATGGCATACAGTTGTATTGTGGCGTGGGCTTGCAGAGCTTGCTCAGAAATATCTTCATAAAGGAAGCCTGGTTTATATTGAAGGACGCCTCAAAACCAGGAGCTGGGAAGATAAGGAAGGGATGAAAAAATATGCTACAGAAGTAGTGGGCGACAACCTGATTATGCTTGATAAAAGAGCCGATAGTATAGGAAAGCCTGAAGGAACAGAACCTATAAGTGGTTATCATGGTGATGATCTTCCACCAATTGGTGAACCAAGTGAAGAATTACCTTTTTAGGAAATCTCCCTGCTATGCCTATTTTTGTTGGGTTAGCAGGCAATTGTTCATTTAATCTTGATGTTTTGGATTATCACCCGATCAGCAGTTCATTTTTACTTTCGTTAAAACCTTTTTTGCTGGCCATTAACAGCCAGGGCCTAACCCTGATGGTGATTCTTTTTTTAATTCTCCTGTTTTTTTCTTTTATAGTCAGTGGAGCAGAGGTGGCTTTTTTTTCACTGCGGTACAAAGATCTTAACATGATCAAAACAAGGCCGGAACAATCTGCCCGACGAATTGTAAACCTCCTGGAAGAACCCAAAGTATTATTAGCCAGTTTGCTTTGTGCGAATGTTATATTTAACCTGGGGATTATTTTTCTCACCAACTTTTTAATTGACGAAGCATTAAATCTTCGCCACAACTTATTCTGGGTTGAATTTATTTTAAAGGCCGCAGCCATTTCTTCATTGATTATTTTGTTTTGCGAAACTCTGCCTAAAGTATGGGCATCACAGAACAATGTATTCTTTGCTTACTTCGCCAGTTGGTGGATTGATTCAATCATTTACCCGGTATTTAAATCAACCGGCAGCTGGCTGGCAGGTTATACTGATAGTATTGAAAAGCGCTTAGCAAAGTATCAAACATCTGCACTTAAATCGGATGAATTGGATTATGCAATTGATTTGATGAGCGAAGAAGAAGCCACAGATGAAGAGAAACAAATCTTAAAAGGTATTCAGAACTTTAGCAATATTACTGTAAAACAAATCATGCGTTCAAGATTGGATGTGAGTGGTATTTCATTCAACTCTTCATTTATTGATGTGATCAACCGTGTACAGGAATTGCATTACAGCCGCCTACCTGTTTATAAAAACAACCTTGATGAGGTAGTTGGCATTTTGCAAACAAAAGATCTGCTCCAGCATATCAATGATGCAGATGATTTTCACTGGCACCAATTGATGCGTTCGCCGTTATTTGTACCGGAGCATAAACTCATTGATGATCTGCTGAAAGAATTTCAGCAAAAACGCATTCATTTTGCAGTAGTAGTAGATGAGTTTGGCGGAACAAGCGGTATTGTAACCATGGAAGATATTGTAGAAGAAATTATTGGGGAAATCAAAGATGAGTTTGATGATGAAGAAATCATCAACAAAAAAATTGATGATCGTAATTACATCTTTGAAGGCAAGACTATGATCAATGATGTATGCCGCTCAATGAATCTTCCTTCCGATACGTTTGAATCTGTAAGAGGTGAAAGCGAATCGCTGGCAGGGTTGGTATTGGAACTGGCCGAACGTTTACCCAGAGTTGGCGATATAATTGAAACGGGTGATTTTTTGTTTACAGTTCAGGAAGTAAGCCGCAACCGTATTGAAAAAGTAAAGGTGACCATTAAACCCATGAATGATTAAGATGAAAAATCTTTCGTATCGTTGTTTGTTATACTTCTTACATCGTACTTCGTACATCCTACTTCTTACATCTTTTCTTGTTGCCTGCAATTCCGATCCTCGACCACGGCCGAAAGGATATTTTCAAATTGATTTTCCTGAAAAAAAATATGTACTCTTTGATGAGCCGGGTTATCCTTACACATTTGAATATCCTGTTTACGGTGCAGTAATAAAAGACAGCACCTTCTTTGACAATCAACCCGAAAATCCGTATTGGTTAAATCTTGATTTCCCCACCATGGGCGGACGAATGTACATCAGCTACAAAACCATCGGCGGTAAAAATATCTTTAGTAAACTGGTGGAAGATGCATTTAAGATGACCAGCAAACACAGCCTTAAAGCAACATCCATTGATGAGATTCCGGTAGAAGGTGGGCCCGGCGTGGAAGGCTTTGTATTTGATGTGGGCGGTAATGCTGCAACAGGCAAACAGTTTTTTGTAACTGACAGCAACAGACATTTTTTAAGAGGAGCCTTGTATTTTGATGCAACTCCCAACTACGATTCCATAAAACCAGTTGAACAGTTTTTATACAAAGACATGCAGCACCTGATTCAAACATTGAAGTGGAGAGGGTAACTTCAATAATTAATTAGAAAATTGTTAGGACCTGTTTTTGAAAATTTTGCAGAGTCAACTTTTGTAACAACCTGTCTGTTGGTTAAGTTTTTGACAGTTTTAAATCTGTTGAAAATGTCAGCACTGGTAGCGATAGTAATTGTTGTATCAGATGAAAAATTGCTATTAAATTTATTAATTGCAAGTAATTGCACGTTTTAATTCGACCCAAAAGAGTATTCAACATAAAAATTTCCAAACGTATTTGCTTGAGTTCGAATTAATCTAAGACTTGCCGTTGTCTTAGAATATAATTTAAAATTAATATTCTGCAACTCAGCGTTATTTGCTTAACCAAAGCTTACTTCAGCTGTATTTGAGTTAGAGAGGAAATTATTTGATGCTACAAATCCTTGAGGGCATTCTATCTCAACCGCTAAAGCAGAGGAGCCGAATCGATCTGGGTTTACTCTGATAAGCATTTCAAATGAGCCATTTGATTTTGTCTTCGTCTTTCCAATGAATGAAGGTAAGTTTTGAAGATAATTAGACCATACGGCACGAACCTCTACATCTTTAAATCCATTGCCAGAAGTTTGATCAAAAACAAACCCTTTAAAAACAACTTCGCTACAATTGGACTCACATTTGTACTTGTTGCATGAAAAAAATAAGGCAGAAAAAAAATTAATGAAATTATAGGGTGCTTCATTGTTGTTATCTTTTCTTTTACTAAAATAAACCTAATCAGTGTCTATTCAAAATAACAAATGTCAATACTTTCAGACTCAAACCACTCGGTAGACTTATCTTTGCCGCATGATAGCGATCGAGAATATATTCATCAGTGATGAAGTGGTGGAAGAACAGTTTGTGTGCGATTTGCATAAATGCAAGGGCGGTTGCTGTATTGATGGTGATGCGGGTGCTCCTTTAACCAATGATGAATTAAAAGAAGTGAACGAGGCTTTTAGTGAAGTGAAGCATTTGTTGAACAAAGAAGCATTGCAGATCATTGAACAGGAAGGAAATTATGTGTACGACCGGGAATTTGGCTGGGTAACTACAACGTTGAGCAATGGCATGTGTGTATATGGGTTGGTAGATGAAAACGGAATTGTGAAGTGTTCATTTGAACAAGTGTACAATGAAGGAAAAACAAAATGGAAGAAACCAATCTCCTGTCATTTATACCCGATTAAAATCAGCAAAAGCAAAAACACCAACCAGGAATATGTCAATTATGAACCCAGAGATCCGATGTGTAATCCGGGTTGTGCATTGGGACAAAAACTGAAAGTGCCTGCCTATGTGTTTTTAAAAGAGGCGATCATTAGAAAGTATGGAGAAGACTTTTATGAAGTGCTTACACAGATAGCTGATCAATACTATGTAGAAAAAGAGTCAAACAAGTAACTTTAGTACATGAGCCAAACCGCTGATAAGTTTTTAGCCAAAAGTGCCATCAAGTCTGCTGACCTGAATCACAGGCGCACCATTAACTTTAATATAGGTAAATACAATTCAAAAGTTCCCGAAGGTAAACAGCAGTTCACACAGTTATTAACTGCACGTGAACGGGCCAAGAATGTAAAGTGGCGTGCACTGGAAACACTCGATCAGCAATTAGAAGAATTTGAAATGCAGTTCACCCGTCGTGGAGGTAAAGTGATCTGGGCCGAAACTGCACAACAGGCATGTGATGAAATATTGAAAATATGTGAAGCAAGAAATTGCAAAACACTGGTGAAGAGTAAGAGCATGGTCACTGAAGAAATTCACCTCAATGATTTTTTAGAAAAGAATCATATTGAAAGTGTAGAAACAGACTTGGGCGAATATATTCAGCAATTGGATGGTGAAGCCCCTTATCATATTGTTACACCAGCCATGCATAAGAGCAAGGAAGATGTAGCAAAATTGTTTGCAGAAAAATTAGGAACCGATCCTAAAGCAACACCGGAGCAATTAACCTTGGTGGCGAGAAAAATTCTTCGTGAAAAATATGTACAAGCCGAAGTTGGTGTTACCGGTGCCAATTTTATCCTGGCTGATGTGGGAGGAGTTGCTGTAACAGAAAACGAAGGCAATGCAAGGTTGAGCTGCGCTTTTCCTAAAACACATATTGTTATTGTTGGCATTGAAAAGATGTTGCCGGGTATCAATGATCTTGGCTTGTTCTGGCCATTACTTGCAACCTATGGAACGGGCCAACAGGTTACAGTTTACAACAGCATTGTTCTTGGTCCCAAACAACAGGGAGAACCAGATGGACCTGAAGAAATGTTTGTGATACTTCTTGACAATGGACGAACCAACGTACTAAAAAATCCTGCAACAAGAGAAAGTTTATATTGTATCCGTTGCGGCGCCTGTTTAAATGCATGCCCGGTTTATAAAAACATCGGAGGTCATAGTTATGGTACAACATACAGTGGTCCCATTGGTAAAGTGCTCACTCCACATTTAAACGACCTGGATGAATACAAACATTTGAGTTATGCATCCTCCTTATGTGGTAACTGTACAGAAGTTTGTCCTGTGCGGATTAACCTGCATGAGCTTTTATTGGAAAACCGGCACCAAGCAGTAGAGCAGGGTTATTCATCTTTTGGTGAGCGTATGGCATGGAAAGTATGGAAGCGGGCCTCATTGAGCCGTAAACTCATGAATATGGGCACCAGTAAAATCAAAAACTGGATGATCAACAGTTTTGTAAAAGAATGGACCAAACATCATGGTGATATGCATTTCCCTGAAAAAAGCTTCAATGAACTTTGGCGTGAAAAGAAACGATAAAATGTTTTGTAACTTGTAGTAAAATCGGAAGCATGCAACAGATGTTTACAGCACATATTGAGAAAGATGATGAAACAGGTTTTTTTATCGGAACCATACCTGCCGTTCCAGGTGCACATACACAGGCAAAAACTCTTGATGAACTTCAACTGCGGTTGCAGGAAGTACTGGAGCTTTGTCTTTCATCAATGTCGGATGAGGAAAAGAAAGAGCTTCCGCATTTTATAGGTATTCAGCAAATTGCAGTTGCTGTATGAGTAAACTTCCCATCGTTTGTGCAAGAGAACTGGAAAAAGTTCTTTTTCGTTTAGGATTTGCAGTGAAAAGACAGAAAGGGAGTCACAAATTTTACAAGCATACTGATGGCCGTTGCAAAACTATTCCACTTCATCTCGGCGAAGATTTATCAAGACCTCTTATAAAAACCATTTTAAAACAAATTGATCTTGATGCAGAAGAATATATTCTTATGCTTAAACAGGAATAAGCATGCTCGTTTATACTCCGCATATCACTCCACGTATTGTATACATCCTGCAGTATTTCAATGAAAAATTATTGGTTGATGCTCAACTCACAAATGACGTGGAGCTGTATCGTTCGTCTGCTGAAGCAAAGATTAATTATTCTGCTGATCGGATAGATGCAGGAGAGTTGTTTATACATCCTGCAGGATTGTTACATCAGCATTCCATCAAAAAACAAAAGTTTGAGTGTTTTGAATGGAACGGGGTAAAAGCATTTTTTAAAACGGATGATGATTTTGGGTTTGATCTGTTTTCTGCAGTGTTTTATCTTATTACACGGCATGAAGAATATGTAGAACATGAACCCGATGAATATGGACGTTATGCTCACTGGAATTCATTGGCATGGAAAGAAGAGTTTCTTAATAAACCAATGATTGATATCTGGATGTTGAAGTTTAAACAAGTACTTGAAATGAAGTACCCGGCTTATAACTTACAACTTACAACTTATAACTTTCTACCCACTTTCGATATTGATATTGCCTGGAGTTACAGGAATAAAGGTTTCTGGCGTAATGCCGCATCATCACTTAACCGGCCATCAACTATTCCGGAACGTTTGAACGTTTTATTTGGAAATAAAAAGGATCCCTATGACTCTTATGATTGGTTGCAGCAACTGCATCAGCAGCATGCAGTACAGCCCATGTATTTTTTTCTTGTTGCAGCAGAGAACAGTGAGTATGATAAAAATATTTCTCCCAGGAAAAAAGCATTGCAACAGTTAACAAGGCACACAGCAAAACATAGCATCATCGGGTTACATCCTTCAACACAAAGCAATACCAACAAAGAATTATTGTTGAAGGAAAAAAACAGATTGCAACTCATCAGCAACAAACTGATTACTGCTACCCGGCATCATTATATACAGTTTTATCTACCGCATTCTTACCGGGAGCTGATTGCTGCAGGGTTTACTGATGATTACAGCATGGGTTATGGAACAGTGAATGGCTTTCGTGCATCTACATCGAATTCTTTTTTGTGGTATGATTTAGAGAAAGAAGAAGCAACATCATTGCGTATTCATCCATTTGCATACATGGAAGCCAATTCGTTTTATGAATTACATCAATCAGCAACAGAAGCCTTGCAAGAAGCAAAACAATTAGTGGAAGAAGTGAAAAATGTAAATGGAACGTTCATCAGCATTTTTCATAATCATATGCTGGGCACTGATAAAATGTTTAAAGGATGGCGGGAGATGTATGAAGAACTTGTGTCTTCAACTTCTAAAGAACTGGTAAGCGAATAATAAAAGTTGAACGAAGTTAGAAGTACGATGTACCAATTGACCATTCACCACTCACCACTCACCACTCACCACTCACCACTCACCACTCACCGTTTTATTGCTCATTCTTAGAACCTTCCAGCATCTGCATCAATTCTCTCATCTCCGGTTCACTTAAGTAACGCCATTTACCAACTGCAATATTTCCCAGTTGAATATGCATGATGCGTAAACGGCGCAAACTCACAACATCATAACCAAATGCTTCACACATTCTCCTGATTTGCCGGTTCAATCCCTGTTTAAGAATGATGGAAAAGCTTTTACCACTGAGGGTTCTTACTTTACAAGGAAGGGTAGTTGTATCCATGATATGAACCCCCTTACTCATCTTTGCTGCAAAATCAGGCAGTAGTTTTTTGTTAACTGTAACGATGTATTCTTTTTCATGTTCATTGCCTGCACGAAGAATTTTATTAACGATATCACCGTTGTTGGTGAGAAAGATCAATCCTTCAGAATCTTTATCTAAGCGGCCAATGGGGAAAATGCGTTTGGGATGATTGATATAACGGATAATATTGGTACGGTCTTTTTCATCTGTTGTGGAAGTAATGTTCAATGGTTTGTTGAACGCAATGATGAACTGATTCTCTTTTGCTGTTGATTTTACTTTCAACAATTCGTCATCAATATGAATTTTGTCTGAAGCGGATACTCTTGCAGCTGCTTTTGCCTTTTTACCATTGATAGCAACACGGCCCTGTTCAATAAGCCTGTCGGCTTGCCTGCGTGAACAATAACCTGTTGCACTGATATATTTATTCAAACTGATTTTTTCTTCAGACATAGCGTAAAAGTAAGCAGGATTAATTCACTTCTCTTTGTTCTTCAGGACTGCGTTTGAATGCTTTGTTTACAAGATAAACACCCAGCAATGTAACCATACCGCCAATGGTTAATGTAAGCGTTAATTTTTCATCAAAGATCAAAGCGCCCAACAGGACTGCAACAATAGGATTAATGTAAGCATAAATACTTGCCTGTTCAGTAGGTAAGCGTTGCAAGGCATATAAATAACAAACAAAAGCAATGATAGAACCAAAAACAACCAGGTAGCCTATTGCAAGCCACGATGCAGTGGGAATTTCAGAAAACGGAAGAAAATTTTTATCAAAAGCTGATGCGCCAAGTAATGCAGCGCCGCCAATGAGCATTTGAAAACCTAAACCAAAATAAGGATTGAATTGTGCTGCATATTTCTTGGTGTAAAGCGAACCAAACGCCCATGTCCATGTAGCGATCAGCGAAATAAAAATACCAAACCGAAAATCAGGTTTGAAGAAATCGGCAAGATGTTCATAAAAAATGATGCATACTCCACCAAAGCCAACCATTAAACCAAGAATTGCTTTGGAAGGGGTTTTTTCTTTTGATGAGAACAAACCAATGATCACTAACCATAAAGGAAAAATGGCACCCATAATGGCACCAAGCCCCGAAGAAATATATTTCAAGCCCCATGTGCTGAGTCCGTTACTCAACACAAAATTTAAAAAAGCCAGTACCAATAGTGGTAACAGGTCTTTTGCTTTGGGCCAGCTGGATCCTTTAATGATAAAGAAGATCATATAACAAGTACCACCCAATAATTGGCGGATACCTGCCAACTGAATGGCTGGCATATGCCGCACACCTTCTTTTGATGCGATCCATGTAGTGCCCCACAAAACGCAAACAATGGCTAATGCAAATACAGCCTTCGCTCTTGTTCCTTTTTTGTGAATAGTCAAAGGATTAAACACTGCTAAACTTTTAATGGTATCAGCAGAATAATTGAACGCTTTATTGATGTCGAGTTTTGGCATTGACCTCATCCCTGCCTTTACCGGCAGGCAGGCTCCAACTCCTTCTCCAAAAGAGAAGGAGCGGTGCTTTAGTTATTAATTAATCATTTTGTTCTTGCACATCAGCTTCAAATCTTTCTTAATCAATTTTTGTAGATTTATTTTTTTTAAACAAACTGGCGATGTGCTTAACTGTTCCCCCTTCAGGGGAGTTAGAGGGGCCTAATGTTTAAAATGTCTCAAACCGGTGATCACCATCGCTAAATTTTGTTGTTTACAATATTCAATTGAATCGTTGTCACGAATGGAACCACCGGGCTGAATGAAAGCAGTAATGCCTGCTGCATGCCCTAACTGTACACAATCATTGAAAGGGAAAAAAGCATCGCTCGCCATCACTGCACCTGTGAGATCAAAATTAAATTGCTTTGCTTTTTCAACACTCTGGCGCAATGAATCAATACGGCTTGTTTGTCCGCATCCTTTGCCCACCAGTTGTTTATGCTTGATCAATGCAATGGCATTACTCTTTAAATGTTTACAAATGATATTGGCAAATAGTAGATCTTCTTTTTCAGCTGCTGTTGTTTCTCTTCCACCGGCTTCTTTCCATTCTTTATAATTGCCTTCATCAACACCCTGCACCAACACACCGTTCAACAATGATTTGTATTGCTCTGTTGTATTGGGTTGTTGTTTCAATTGAAGTAGAATCCGGTTCTTCTTCGACTTTAATACGTCCAATGCATCAGCGGCATAAGAAGGAGCAATCAATACTTCAAAGAAAATTTCATTGATGGCTTCAGCAGTTGCTTTATCAATTTCGCCATTGCAAACCAATACACCGCCAAATGCACTTTCCGGATCACCGGCCAATGCTGCATCCCAGCTTTCTTTTACAGTAGGTCGTTGGGCCACACCGCATACATTAGTATGTTTAATAATGGCAAATACGGCCCCTTCCCGAACTCCCCCCGAGAGGGAGGAGAATGGCCACTCTCCGATTAATTGTATAGCAGCATCTACATCAACTAAATTATTATAGCTTAATTCTTTTCCATTCAATTGAGTAAACAATTCATCAAGATTGCCAAAGAATCTTGCAGACTGATGCGGGTTCTCACCATAACGCATGACCTTTTCTTCTTTGTTGAACGGTGTTTCAACAGCCGACTGATGAAAATAATTGGAGATAGCTGTATCGTAAGCCGTACACACATCAAATGCCTTGATGGCAAATGCACGACGTTGTTCATAATTTGTTTCACCATTTTGATTATGCAGCATTTCTTCCAGCACAGCATATTCTTTTTTTGCTGCAAGTACTACCACATCTCTATGATTCTTTCCTGCTGCACGGATCATGGAAGGTCCGCCAATATCAATTTTTTCAATGATCGCTTTTTCATCAGTTGTTGAAGCAACGGTTTCTTCAAATGGATACAGGTCAACGATCACCAAATCCAGTTCAGGAATATTGTATTGCTTCATCTCTTCCAAGTGTTGTGCATCATCTCTTTTGCCGAGGATACCTCCGAATACAGAAGGATGCAATGTTTTTACACGGCCACCCAAAATAGAAGGGTAACTGGTTAAACTTTCAACAGGTATAACAGGAATGCCCAGTTTTTCAATAAACTGCTGGGTGCCGCCGGTTGAATAAATGGTTACTTTTTGTTCATGTAACAATTGTACGAGTGAATCGAGCCCGTCTTTGTAAAAAACTGAAATGAGTGCTGCTTGAATTTTCTTCATGAAAAAATTGAATTATTTTTTTAAAGCCACAGAAGCACTGAAAACACTAAAATAAATGGCCTTAGTCTTTGCGTCTTAGCAACTTTGCGGTTTACTTTCGAGCCGCAAAGGTAGGGGTCTGCAAACTCATCACAAAAGCACCTTGTTCACTTGTGCAGAAATAGTTGAGATGCAAACGTTCACAGTCTTTTTTCCAGAGATTAATCTTCCACTGCGGGTTGGAGCTGTCGAAGATCAGCAACTTACAATCGACCGTTTTGAGCAGGTCGTTGATAAACAAGCGGGGATTTTTTGAAACGATCACTACGTCGGCTTTTATCCTGGATGAAAGAGAATCATAAAAATAAGATTGGTTGATGTGTATGATCTTTTTTCCATTGATAACGTAAGAATTATTTTTTGCTGATGAAAGCAAAACAGGGGAATGATAAGTTCGATGCAAAATTCTTGAAGGCTTGAGATGAAAGTTGCGGAGAAACCCATCCTGTAATAATTCAGAATCGCCTGCAAAGAAATAATGATCGCCCAGCATCAGATCAACGGCTGAATGTTGTGATAGATTATAAACGATGAGTTTTTGCTGCCGCTTTGTTTGATACAATGAAAAACTATGCAGCATAAAGAAGAGTACCAGGAACCCCAAACTCCATTTCAATGCTTTTGCATTTTTTTGCAGTAACCATATTCCCACAGCAGCAATGAATGCATATAATAAAATTGTTTGCAAGGGATTATGTTGAATGCCATCTGTTACAGCAAATGAAAAATGATCAACCCAGGTAATGAAGCCATTCATCCATTTTAATAGATAGCTGAGTATATAACCAACAAATGAAGCAACAGGTGAAATAAACGAAACAGCAATGAGTAAAATTTCCCCAAACAGGATCAAACTGCTTAACGGCACTGCTATAAAATTGGTAATGAGAAATAAATTAGGTGCCTGGTGAAAATGATACATGCAAAGTGGCAGCGTTAATATTTGTGCTGATAATGTAACAGCATTCAGTTGCCAGGCTTTATCCAATAGTTTGTTGTTGATGGAAAACCAGTGATAGATTGGCTTCATGAATAAGACGATACTCAATACAGCAGCATAGGAAAGCTGAAAGCCTACATCCCACAAATAAAAGGGATTGTAACAAAGCAATACAAATGCCGAAGCAGCCATGCTGTTATAAATTGTGCCTTTCCTGTTAAACAGATCGCCTGCTGCGATGGCGGTAAACATGATAGCGGCTCTCAATACGGATGCTCCTGCACCGGTAAGTAAACTGAAAATCCATAAGAGCGAAAGAACGACTAAAGGTTTCAACCATTTAATTCTTTTGTATTTATCTAATGGTTTAAAGATGAGTAACAGCAACCAATAGATCAGCCCCAGGTGTAAACCACTGATGGCAATGACATGCACCACACCCGTATTACTGTAGGCCTGTACAAGATCCCTGTCGAGGTCATCACGGTAGCCGATAAGCAATGCTTCAGCTACACTTGTTTCCTGTTCACCCTTGATATATTTACGAAGAACAGTGAGAATATATTCTTTTGTACTGTAGATCCAGTACCAGAAGGATGAAGTTTTTGTTGCGGGCAATAATACATAATCAGCTTTCTTTAAAAACAACTGGTGTGTAATACCGTTGAATAAAGCATATCGTTTGTAATCGAAGCCACCGGGGTTTCCTGCATTCTTTATTTCCTGCAAATGTTTATTGATGGCAATGATATGGCCATACTTCAAAGCAGGGGCAATGCTGTCTTTCTGAAAATAGAGAATGATATGACCGCTTACTTTGGTTCCTTTTCCGTTTTGTTGAACAGAAACAATTTCAGCAAGCGCTTTGTATGTTTTTTGTTTTTCACTTAATGGTTCCAGTAAACGGAGTTGTACAATATCACCGGGTTTGTAAATATGTCCTACCCATTGTTGCTCATGATTGATTTGTTTGAACCATGTAAGCAGTATGCCAAAGCCAAGCATGCAAAGACTAATACTCACTCCAGGCAACCAACTGAAGAAGAATTTCTTTTGTTCGTTACTGAACAAATACAATAACAGAAAAGGAATTGCTGCAACAATGAGGTATAAAGCAATTGCCCAATGCAATGAAAAGTACCAGCCGCAAATGATCCCTGCTGCAAGCGGAACCAGCAAACGTAGAAAGGGAATGTTTTTCCAGATGGGGATTCGGGGCGACATTCCCATAAGGTAGAAATTTTTTTATTCTGCTCCTATTCCCCCAACAAATTTTTCAGAAAAGCAATTTGCCCTAAATGATAAATATTATGCTGTATCAATCCATTGAGCAGAAAACGGAAATTATATTCACGGAAATCAACAATCTGGCCGAGGAATGCATCATCTTTTGTTTTTAACGCAGCAATGATCTGCTGATGCAATGATTCAAATTCAGCCAATCCTTTTTTCCAGGTATGTTCTTTAGGGTCAATCGTCCGCCAATCCGATTCTTCGGAATCGATGAGGTCTTCTTCCTGTTTTCTTTGCAAACGATTCAATGTAAACTGAGCCCAATTGATCATATGATACAGAATTTCAATGGCCGCATGTGAGCTCTTTGGATTGATATAAACAACTGCAGGATGAATTTTCCTGAGCATGGGTAATACTGCTTCGCCATACCATGGCTGACCATTTAATACCCGTTGCAAATTGAGAATGATTGATTGGATTTCTTTGTTCATCTTTAAAGTTACAAAATCATTTTACAGGTAATTTATTTAGTCGGGAAGCTGGGTAGAAAGCATATTGCCTTCCATTGCTCCAAACAAAATGTTTCTGCAAATAAAAAAGCCCCCATGTTTCAGGAGGCTATCTCAGAAATCTTTTCAATCCCATAAATCACAGTTCAGACTATTTACTCAAATACATACTTCTATCCTTATACAACTGCCTGAAGTATGGATCACGGAGATCTTTAATGAATCGAATGGCCTCACCTGTACTTTTCATTTCAGGTCCCAGCTCCTTGCTTACATTCAGGAATTTATCAAAGCTGAATACCGGTTCTTTAATCGCATACCCGGTGAGTTTCTTTTCGTAAGTAAAATCGGTGAGCTTGTTTTCGCCCAACATAATTTTTGTAGCGATATTCAGATAAGGAATCTGGTATGCTTTTGCAATAAAAGGAGTTGTACGGGATGCCCTTGGATTGGCTTCAATCACAAACACTTTACCATCTTTAATAGCAAACTGGATATTAATGAGACCAAGAATATTTAACGACTGTGCAATTCGTTTTGCATAATCTTTCATGGTAGTAACCACCAAGGGGGTTAAATTGAACTCCGGTAATACGGCATGGCTGTCGCCACTGTGAATACCTGCAGGTTCAATATGTTCCATTACACCCATCACATTAAAATTGTCACCATCATGAATGGCATCGATCTCCGCTTCCTGACAACGATCAAGAAAATGATCAATCAAAATTTTATTACCCGGTAAATGTTTGATCAAACTCAACACACCTTTTTCCAATTCCTCATCATTCAACACAATCCGCATCCGCTGACCACCCAATACATAACTGGGGCGGATCAATACAGGATAACCCACTTTTTTTGCCACTTCAATGGCATCATCGGTATTATAAGCTGTGCCGTAATTCGGATAAGGGATACCCATATCTTTCAACATATCACTGAAACGACCACGATCTTCGGCAATATCCATATTATCGAAAGAGGTACCTATGATACGGATTCCTTTTTCATGCAGGCGTTTGGACAATTTTAAGGCTGTTTGTCCGCCTAACTGAACAATGACGCCATAAGGTTGTTCCAATTCAATGATTTCCCAGAGATGCTCCCAAAAAACCGGTTCGAAATAGAGTTTATCAGCCATGTCGAAATCAGTACTTACTGTTTCCGGATTACAGTTCACCATAATCGCCTCAAAGCCGCATTCTTTAATTGCCAGCAGGCCGTGTACACAGCAGTAATCGAACTCAATACCCTGACCAATACGGTTGGGTCCGCTGCCGAGAACAATAATTTTTTTGCGTTGAGATGGAATGGATTCGTTGTGAAGGATCGTATTTGCCATTGCGGTGCAAAGGTAAGGGTGCAGGCAAAATTTCGGCAGATTTTTTTTAGGCAAAATTTTGAGTATTTCTGCTAACGCTCAGCAGTTAAAACGGTTGAACCAGGTCAGCTTTTGTGTACACATGATTCCGGATAACAAATAAAGATTTTTTTCCGTTGCCTGATTTTACAAAACCGCTTTTCCCCAGCAAGCGCATGAGTAATGCAATAGGGGTGAGAATAAGGAAAAAGATAATGCTGAGCAGGATGCGGCTATTGATAAAACCCAGCACTTTAGCAATCATCATCCATGTTAGGTGAATAAACTCACCCATTGGACCAACAATAAAACCAACCAACGACATACCAACGGGTACCAGCATCCATTCTTTTCTGAAAAAGAAGTAGAGGATACCAAAGCCAATGGCGATGACGATTAAGGAGCTATGTTTTTTCTGCCACTTCATTTAAAACAAAGAATAGATAAATGGAGCTACTGCGCTGCTGCCACCAAAAATTAATAGGACAGCAAGCAACAACATCACAATGATGATGGGAGCCAGCCACCATTTTTTCCGCACTTTTAAAAAGGCCCACATATCTTTTAAAAATTCAAGCATAGTTAAGGTTGATGTATTGTATCTGTTTGCAAATATTTGTAAAGATACTCCGCAGCCAGTTGATTAGCTGCTTCATTCCAATGCGGATCACAAGATAAAAAATAGCTTTGTTCCGGTGCTGATGCAAAAACAGGTAACAGGTCAACAAATTCTATGTTACTGTTCTTGCAAAATGCTGCCAGTTGCGGAGCCAATTTATTTTGGCCATCTGATTTGTAGCGTTTGATTTCTGTTGCAACCGGGATGGTAAACAGGATAATCCGTTTTTCCGGAGCAGCCGTTTTGATCTGGTTAAGGATAAAACAAAAACGTTCAAAATCTTCTGCTGTATAATTCACAAATCCGGAGTAATTATTTTTATAGAGAATATCAGCCTTTCGTCTGTGTCTGAAATAATCGAGTATATGAAACCAATATGTATTGGCTCTTACAAACCGGGCAACAGTACCAATAAAACTATTATGTTTTTTGAAGTAGCCTTCTTTATTAAACGTAGCCTGTTGAAATGAACGATCTGAAAATTGCAGGGAATAATCATTTTTCTGTTTTATATAAAAGGGCCTGTACCTCACCATGCCATCATATAAACCACGGCGGGTTTCCAGGTCATTATCATAAAAATCATTGATCGGTAATAAACTAATAAGGATCGTATTGTGTGCAAAGCCTGAAGCAAGATGTTTATAAACGAGATATTCCTGTGATGTACTGAAATCGGAGCATCCGAAATTTAAAAACTCCCTGCCGGTTATTTTTGAGAGGAGATTTGATAAACGATTTGAATCAGCAATGCCAAACCCTTCGATGAAGGAATCGCCAAGAACGATTACACTATTGCTATCCGCAGCAGTTTGTTTCCATTCTTTATCCCGTGCACCATAACTGTTCATTGAATATGGCACAGAAAAACAATCACGGCTGAATGTAAAATTTTCAGGATAATGCCAGGTACCCCAGGTTGGCTGAAGATCAGCAATCTGGTAAGGGTATGTTTTTTCTTTCCAACTAAATTTGAAATTGGGTTTGGTAGTAGGAATATACCCGGTAGTAATAAACAACCAGCAAATAAGCTCAACCAGTAAATAGCTTACAATCGTTACGGTAAAAAAATATTTAAACTTTCGTGCCATCTTGATTAATCAGCTTGAATTTTTTTCTTCCAATCATCGTTTTCCTTCCACACCGGTTGATCTTTTTTACTGAATAAAAAATTCTCCACCACCAGGTAATCCATTTCAGTACGCATGAAACATTGGTATGCTTCCAATGCTGTACATACAACCGGCTCGCCACGTACATTAAAACTGGTATTGATCAACACCGCACAACCTGTAAGTTGTTTGAATGCAGTGAGTAGCTCATGAAATGCTTTGTTGGTTGATGCATGTACGGTTTGAATACGTGCAGAGAAATCAATATGGGTGATAGCAGGCAAACTGCTTTTATGAACATATAATTTTTCATTGATGCTCAATTGCTGATAATTTTCCGGTACCTGATGTTGTAATTTTTTATTTATCTGTTGCACAAGCAGCATATAGGGAGATGCCGTTGTTAAATCAAAATATTGTTGGGCATCTTCCGCCAATACAGCGGGAGCAAAAGGACGAAAGCCTTCACGGTATTTTATTTTCAGGTTTAGTTTCTTTTGCATCTCCGGATTACGTGGATCAGCAAGAATGCTGCGGTTGCCCAATGCTCTTGGTCCAAACTCCATTCTGCCCTGGAACCAACCAATGACATTTCCTTCATTCATCAATCTTGCAACCACTTCATTTAGGGCATCCCTTTCTTCGTATCGTTTATATTTTGCGTTAAATGTATTTGCCGTTGCAAGAATTTCTTCATCTGTTGCAGATGGACCAAGATACGACCCCTTCATAGCATCCATTGCAGTTGTAACTGTTCGTTCTTTTTCAAAATACAGATGATGTGCTGCTAATGCTGCACCTACAGCACCACCGGCATCGCCACTTGCAGGTTGAATGAAAAGTTCAGCAAATATTTTTTCGTTTTGTAGTTTACCATTGGCAACACAATTCAATGCCACACCACCTGATAAACAAAGATTAGTGCAACCGGTTAATTCTTTTGCATGCCTCGCCAGCTTCAATACAATTTCTTCTGTTACCAGTTGAATAGCAAGTGCAAGATTGCAATGCTGTTGTTGCAATTTATCTTCTGGCTCCCTTTTGCTGAAACCAAAGAGTTGTTTAAACGCATCATCTTTTACCATGCGTAATCCAACAGCATAATTGAAATGCTGCTGATCAAGACAAATAGAGCCATCATCAAAAATGCTTACAAGTTTTGTTTTGATGGTTTGAATATATGCTGCGGTTTGTGCCGATGTTGGATCGCCATAAGGTGCCAATCCCATCAACTTGTATTCGCCACTGTTTACTTTAAAGCCGAGATAATAAGTGAAAGCAGAATATAGTAACCCAACTGAATGAGGAAAGTTGAGTTGTTTCAATATTTCAATCTGCCGTCCTTTTCCCTTGCTGATGGTGGTTGTTGCCCATTCGCCTACGCCATCAATAGTGAGTATCGCTGCTTCTTCAAATGCGGATGGATAAAAAGCAGAAGCAGCATGACTGAGATGATGCTCGGGAAATAAAAGTTGTAATTTCTTTTTATCAAATGGTTGAATCTTCTTCAACTCATCCCGTATCATTTTTTTCAGAAACAGCTTTTCATTTAACCAGATGGGCATTGCAAGTAAAAAAGAAGCAAATCCTTTTGGTGCAAAGGCATAATAAGTTTCGAGTAAACGTTCAAACTTGAGTAAGGGTTTATCGTAGAATGCAACAGCTTCGATCTCGATAATTGTAATACCTGCTTCTTGTAAACAATAGCTGATGGCTTTGGATGGGAACCCCGCATCATGTTTTTTGCGGCTGAACCGTTCTTCCTGTGCGGCGGCAATGACCTCGCCATCTTTGATGATGGCAGCTGCAGAATCATGGTAAAAGGCCGAAATGCCGAGAATATACATACCTGCAAAATAAATGTTTTTGAATAGAACGCTCCTGCCCGACTAAAGCCATTCAGGCGGGGATGACGCTGATTGTAGCAGATGAAGACGGATCAGATCAATACATCACTTTTTTCAATTCAGTACTTAATAGTTCTGCTACTTTCTTAGCTCCCGGTTTATTGAAATGAATAAAGTCATAATAGTAGGCTGTGTTCTTTGGCATCAGCTTCGAGAGATCGATCACCGTTGCCTGGTTGGCGAATGAACGAACCACATTGTTGTATTCTTCCAACACCTCTTCCTGTAACGAATTATTCTTACTGCGGTTGTCTCCAAAATACTTGGCATCCATTTTTATTCCGGTAGTTGAATCGGTGTAAACACCATACAAAGAAGGTTGTGTGAGTAGCAGCGGCTTTATATTGTTTGCCTTACAAAGCGTAATGATCTCCTGTAATCTTGTTTGATAGCCGCTGAGATAAGGTTTCTGTTTTGTGACTACTTCCTGCATATAAGCTGCAGAGAATGTAGTGTCGGGCAGATGTTTAAAATCAACTTCTTTATGAATCAGTCCTTTTTTATATGCCAGACGGATTGCATAGAATTGAAAGATAGTAGAACCGATTTCTGTTTTATTCAACACCGATTTAAAAAACTGTTTGAATGAATTGTAATGCACCTGGTTGTCATTCATCAAATCAAAACTTTCGGGTTGTTCTGTTTCCACATCATTCACTCCTGTTAACAGCAATACATATTTTGGTTTCAGTTTCAATACATATTCTTTCAGCAAATGCACATGACCAAAAGTTGAATGACCATCAATGCCTGCATTGTTAAGCCACACATTAGGAATAGAATCTTTCAATGCTTCACCCAGAAGAAAAGGCCAGGTGGTACTATCGCTTAAAAACTTACATTCAGTGGTGCTGCCACCAATGGTGATGATAGAGTTGAGTTTGGAAATGCTATCTGTTGGCGCTGGTCCCCGAAAGCCTAATGCATTTCTTGAATAGTAAATCTCTTTATCTAATTGACCGATCCATTTATTTTGAAACACTGTTTTTTGATTGGCAGGTAATACCAACTTTCCCTGTTTGGTATAAGTAGAAAAAGGATTGTAAATCCGCAGCACAATTTCACAAAGAACAAGTGCAACGATTAAACCAAAGAAAAGTGCTTTTAAGTTTTTGATCATCGGGCTGTAAGATAAAAACTGTTTGTCATTGAGATATAGATCAACCTAAAATAAAAAGCACCGGCTCATCGCCAGCGCTTCTTCTAAATTTCTATCTGCTGATTTCTTTATTCAAAAGTACTATAGAAATACGGTGTCTTTGCTTCAAACTCTGCACTGCAGGTATCTACCATTTTGTACACCCGGGTAATACCCCATGCTTTCCTCTTTTCATACAACTCTTCTTCCGAAGCATCATCTTTTAATATGCGACAGATCTGTTCATCACCAAAACCCATACGTTTAGCTTCACGCAATAATTCTTTCGTTAAGGTTTTTATGTCCTGCTTCATCAACTCTTTTTCCATGTTCACAATATCCTGGATCTGGTAAATGAACCAACGATCAATCTTGGTTGCTTCAACAATTGTTTTCACACTCACACCAGCCATCAACGCATCCTTGATACGAAAAATGCGATCCCATTTGGGCACTTTAATATATTCAATCAGCTCTTCTGCATGTTTTACACTTTGTCCGTAGTAGCCAAGGCCAACAGCGTTGTTCTCTAAACTCTGACATGCTTTCTGCACTGCTTCAGTAAAACTTCTGCCAATCGCCATTACTTCACCCACACTCTTCATCTGCAAACCCAAACGATCATCAGCACCTTTAAACTTATCGAAATTCCAACGAGGCATTTTTACAATTACATAATCCAGCGCCGGTTCAAAATATGCAGACGTAGTTTGAGTGATCTGGTTCTTCAATTCATCCAGGTTATAACCAATGGCCAGTTTGGCAGCAATTTTTGCAATAGGATAACCGGTTGCTTTACTTGCCAATGCCGATGAGCGGCTTACACGAGGGTTGATTTCTACCGTAAAAATTTCTTCTGTTTCAGGGTTGATGGCAAACTGTACGTTACAACCGCCGGCAAAATTGCCAAGGTTACGCATCATTTTAATGGCCATGTTCCGCATGTTCTGGAAAGCCGTATCGCTGAGCGTCATGGCAGGTGCTACAGTTATACTGTCGCCGGTATGCACACCCATCGGGTCAAAGTTTTCTACTGTACAAATGATCACCACATTATCATTCTTATCACGCAGTAACTCCAGTTCAAATTCTTTCCAGCCGAGCAATGCTTTTTCAACCAGCACTTCGTGCATAGGACTTGCTTTTAAACCTCTGTCCAATGCACTGTCTAAATCTTCTTTATGAAAAACAATACTGCCGCCACTTCCACCCAATGTAAAAGATGGACGGATCACCAATGGAATCCCAATCTCCATTGCACACTCTTTTCCTTCCAGCATTGAGTTGGCAATCCTGCTTTGCGCCACACCAATGCCTATCTTGACCATCAACTGGCGAAATTTCTCTCTGTCTTCAGCCGTATCTATTGCTTTTACATCCACACCAATCATGTTCACATTGTATTTTTCCCAAATGCCCAACTCATCAGCCTCTTTACAAAGGTTGAGGGCTGTTTGTCCGCCCATGGTTGGCAACACAGAATCAATCTGCGGATTTTGTTCCAGTATCTGTTCAATACTTTCAATTGTAAGAGGCAACAAATAAACTTTATCTGCCATCATCGGATCGGTCATAATGGTGGCAGGGTTGCTGTTGATGAGGATTACTTCAATCCCTTCTTCACGCAGGCTGCGGGCAGCTTGCGAACCTGCATAATCAAACTCACAGGCTTGGCCAATTATAATGGGGCCGCTGCCTACTATCAGTACACTGTTTATGGAACTATCTTTTGGCATGGGGAGAATTTGGCTGCAAAAGTATTGGATTGAGCGCAATAAAGAGTTGAAAATTTTACATGAGTTATGAATATTTTCAGAGATGATTTTGTAACAAACGTTAGCAACCTCTTGCATATTTCTCTCTTTGGGTCTTTATGACCTGCCCTTTCTCTCATCTTCGTTATTTTTGCCGGATGCAGAAACACATTCTTACATTTTTCATATCACTTGTTCTTTTCTTTTCCGCATATGCCCAACTCTTTCCCAAAAAAAATTATCCAACTAATTATTTCCGTTATCCATTAGAAATTCCTTTAAAACTCAACGCCAACTTTGGTGAAATGCGCCCCAACCATTTTCATATGGGTTTGGATCTGTTTACACTACGCAAAGAAAATCTTCCGGTATTTGCTGCGGCAGAAGGTTGGATCTCCCGGATCAAAATTGATCCCAATGGTTTTGGGAATGCGATTTATGTTAGTCATCCGAATGGCTATACCACCTTGTATGCACACATGAACAGTTTTGCTCCGCAGTTAAAAGAAGCCATTGAAGAGGGACAATACGCCAAACAAGCCTGGAAAGGTGATGTAGATTTTGAAAAGAATATGTTCCCGGTGAAGAAAGGACAAATAATTGGCTACAGCGGCAACACTGGAGCATCAGCTGGCCCGCATGTGCATTATGAAATTCGCAACACAGAGGATGAAGCCTGTTTAAATGCATTGTTGTTTCATCGGGTATATGATGTTACGCCACCTGCTATAACAAAGCTGGCTGTATATGATCGAAATAAAAGTACCTACGAACAATTCCCCAAAACACTTGGTCTTACAAAAGCAACAGGAGGCTATTCTATTGCAGGTGGAGTAATAACGGTGAGTAGTAATGTGATAAGCTTTGCCATTGTTGCAACTGATCGTATAACAGGTGTGCCCAACAGCAACGGCATTTTTGAAGCAGCTGTTTATATGGATGAGGAACCGATCAGCGGTTTCCAGATTGATGCTGTTGATTATTTACAAACACGTTATCTCAATGCACATATTGATTACCGCATCAAAACAAATGGCGGTTCTTATTTTCAGCACCTTTCTCCTTTGCCCGGCGATCGGTTGCCGATCTATTACAAAAAAGACGATGGACTCATTCATTTAGATGACACAACAGCGCATGAAATAAAAATTGTAGTGAAAGATGCGAATGAAAACACATCAACACTTCGTTTCAAACTGAAACGCACAGCATCGGTTACTCCTGCAGTGAATGTGCAGAAGGATAGCCGCTACATGCTGCCGAACCAACTCAACATTTTTGAGCAGGAAGAAGTGCAACTGGTAAGTACAGTCAAAAGTTTTTATGATGGATTCCGACTGGTGTACAATTATAAAACAAGTGCAACAGCCCATTCCAATATTCATGTCATTCATACACCCGTGATTCCGGTACATGATTCCATGATGTACCGCATCAAACCCAACAAACCCATTCCTGAAACTGGTGGTAACCGGGTATTGATGGTAAAAGTTGCCAGGGGAAAAAGAGATGTGGCCCGGGCTGCTTTTGTAAAAGGTTGGTACGAAGCAAAGTTCCGTGAGTTTGGAGAGTTCTGGCTGGAAGTTGATGAAGTGCCTCCAACACTTGCTATCAGTGGTTTGGTTGATGGTGGAACAGTTGCTGCAAATACATTGATCACTTGTACTACTGCTGATAATAAAAAAGAGATCCGCAGTTTTCGTGCAGAGCTGGATGGTGAATGGTTATTGTTCAGTGGTTTGGGTCCAGTATATCGTTACAGGGTTGATGAACATTGCCCCGCAGGTGAACACGAATTAAAAATCACCGTAGAAGATGAAGCAGGTAATACAATTGAACGGGTGATCAGGTTTACAAGAAAGTAAACCATCTGAACAAATCAGTGACATCTGTGTTTCTATAAAAAGTAAAAATGGCTACTAAGAAAAAACCTGCCCGACAGTCAGGCGGGGCAGCAGTTAAAAAAGAACCATTCAAGAATTATGGCACTAAACTAAAAGCCGGTGATAAAGCTCCTGCGTTTAAAGGTTTGGATCAGGATGGTCAATCAATTTCATCAGCAGAGTATAAAGGCAAAAAGATCATTCTCTATTTCTATCCCCAAGATGACACCTTAAGTTGTACTGCACAGGCTTGTAACCTGCGTGATCATTTTTCTGAATTAAAGCAATTGGGTTTTGAAATCATTGGTGTAAGTGAAAACGCTGTGCTTAAGCATAAAAAATTTGAAACAAAATACAAGCTCCCTTTTCGTTTGATTGCTGATGAAGATCATAAAGTCATTGATGCCTATGATGTGTGGGGTAAAAAACAGTTCATGGGAAAAATTTACAACGGATTAGTTCGCACAACATTTATCATTAATGAAAAGGGGATCATCCACGGAATAGTTACAAGGGTGCTCACCAAAAAACATACTCAGCAAATCCTAGATCTGCTAAAGTAACCAAAAGCAATAAAGCGTTTTTTAGTGTATATTCATCTGGTTAATATCAACCCAAATTGAAACCATATGTGTAAGGTGCTTGTTACATCGGTACTCCTTTTATCAGCGATGTTCTTCAATGCCTGTAAGAAAAATACAGAAGATCCACCTGTTGTTTGCACAACCAGTTTTTCAGCAACTGTATCTGTGATCGTTCAAACCAATTGTGCATTCAGTAGTGGTTGTCATGGAACCGGCAGCACCAATACCGGCGGACCGTTTACCAGCTACAGTTTAATTACTGCAAAAAAAGATATCATCAAAGGACAGGTTGAAGCGGGCATCATGCCGCAGGGCAGTAGTTTAACCACAAATGATAAAGCAGCATTAATTGCCTGGATCAATTGCGGAGCACCTAATAACTGAATTCACTTAGTTTCCCTGTTCAAACAAACAAAATCCCCATTCAACTTCTTTTCATAACAGGTTCTGTTATCAATCAATAATTTCAGCATAAGGATTGATTATGAAATGCCCATGAACGAAAATTTGTTCACAAACCGGGATGATTGTTTTCATGGGCACCTGCCTTTCGGCAGGCAGGTACTATCTGACAAATAAAAACTGAAAAAAAAATAAACAGATGAAATGGCTCTTGTTTACGATTGTATTGACTGCGATGTCTTTTTTATACGCCTGTAAAAAAACAAGTTCCCCCGCAGGTAATGGAGGAGGTGGTGGAACTCCATTTACACCTAATTGCAATGGTGCAGCCATCAATTTTACAGCTGATGTATTTCCGATCTTTCAATCTGTTTGCGGACAAAGCGGTTGTCATAACACTGGCAGTGTAGTTGGCCCCGGCGCATTAACAACTTATGCTCAAATTAATGCTGCCAAGGGATTGATCAGGCCCGCCATCATCAGTGCATTCATGCCAAGAAATACTACGCTCACGGCAGCACAAAAAAATACAATCATCTGCTGGATTGATGCAGGTGCTCCCAACAATTAACAGGTTATAAAAACATCCTATTTAAATACAGTGCATCTTTAGGTGCACTTTTTTTATACCAATGAACATTCGCATTAAAGAAAAATCCATTCTTGCTTTACTGGCAGCCAAAAAACTTAAAGCTCATAAGGTAGCAATGGTCATTGGAAAAACCATTTACCTGCATAACACAACAAAAGAAGATTTTTTAAAAGATGAGTGCTGGATGAAACATGAACTGGCACATATAGAGCAATATAAAAAACACGGCGTATTGAAATTTCTAACTCTCTATATATGGTATAGTATCAAGTACGGTTATTATAAGAATCCATTTGAAGTGGAAGCAAGGGAAAAAGAAAAAGCGTTTCAGGAATGAAACGCTTTTTCTAAATATGATCAGTTGTTATTGTCCTTGTGCTAAACTATATGCTTTTTTTCCACCCCACATATTCAACAGTTCAAAGGAACAGATTTTAAAATTACCACTCATGCTTACATACAGTCCAATAATATCCTGTTGATTCAACGGATAATCTTCAATACTTTCAAAACGAACATTATACTGGTTTACAAGATTGGTATACACAGAACCTGTTGGCCATACCTGCGTACCACGGTTACTGATATTTACAAGTTTAAATTTCACACCTGCATGCCGCTCACATTTTACTGCAATTTCATTGGGTTGTTGAGAGCTTTCAATAAATAAATCAACACCAACAATGGTTTCATCATCCTGTTCTTTGGAAATCATCATGGAATTAATCTCCAATTTGAGGGGAGTGGGGGTGCCGGGTTTGTTGGCTATGATTTCTTTTGCACCTATCTCCGGTTTTTTACCAAAATTGTTAATGATGGCTTCTGCAAATTGTGTCGTATTCACAGATGGAATGGATTTGTCGCCAAAATCACCTGTATGAATTCCATTCTCTAATGTATAGAGCAGTGCATTTTCAATAACCGATGCATTTTCTGTGAGTCCTACGTGACGTAGCATGGCAACTCCACTTAAGAGCAATGCAGTAGGGTTGGCAATATTCTTTCCTGCAATATCGGGTGCTGTACCATGCACCGCTTCAAAGATGGAAATATGATCGCCGATATTTGCAGAAGGTGCAAAACCTAAACCACCTACAAGGCCAGCACATAAATCACTTACAATATCACCTTGTAAATTGGTAAGGACAACAACATCAAACAGATCCGGTCTTGTAACCAATTTCATACAAAGGTCATCTACAATAATATCATCTGCTTTGATCTCCGGATATTCTTTAGCCACTTCATAAAAAACTTCAAGAAATAATCCATCGGTTATTTTCATGATGTTGGCCTTGTGTCCGCAAGTGATGCGTTTGGCTTTTTCCTGTCGGGCCATTTCAAACGCATAACGGATGACCTGCATACTCCCGGGCCGTGTAATAAAACGACGGCTCAAAGCCACATCATGTGTAAGCATATGCTCAATGCCTCCATACGTATCTTCTATATTTTCTCTTACAACAGTAAGATCAATAGGAATACCTGCTTTGCTGAAAACCGTATCAACACCATGCAAAGTTTTGAAAGCTCTTTTATTGGCAAAAGTGTTCCATGTTTTACGTGCCGTTACATTAATGCTTTTTACACCTTTGCCCTTGGGTGTTTCCATGGGTCCTTTAAACAATAAACCCAATCGTTCAATGGCTTCTTTTGCTTCAGGAGTCATACCGTTGTTAAATCCTTTATCGAAAACCCACTTACCCATATCTACAAATTCATACTCGAGCGGAACATGGTTGGCTTTAAAAATGTTGAGCACCGCTTCCATAATTTCCGGACCTATTCCATCACCTTTTGCTACAGCTATTTTCATGTGTTATTTTTTTTAAGCTAAATCAATGAAATCAATAACGTTTCATGATTTGTTTTGAAGTGCGTCAAAGGTAAGATTCGAAAAGCTTAGGCGGAGAAGTTAGCAGTTCAAAAAATGATTAATTTTCAGATCATCCATTCCACCTCACCAAATTCAAAACATTCTTCCACATCAAAACCGGTAACCAGCTGCCCCTGTTCATTTACTGTATTGATCTTTGTTTCAAAACTCCTGTTCGCTTTTTTCAACCTTACGGTTTCACCAAGCTTATACAATTGTTGTTTGTATTGCGAATAAAAAGTATCGAAACCATTTTTCTCCAGTAATTGTAAGGACATCATCAGGTTATCATGGATCTCTTCAGCCAGGTGTTTTACATCCGTTTCATTCCCTGTAACCTGTTTCATGGATACAGCATGATTTAAATGAGGGAAAGCGGTTTGATTTACATTGATACCGATTCCGATAATGGCCCATGGCCATTGTGCGCCACGAAATACATTTTCAATGAGAATTCCCCCTGTCTTTCTGTCACGCCAGTAAAGATCATTTGGCCATTTGATTTTTGTTTCATCTCCCATTTTTCCATTCAACACATTGCGGATTGACACAGCAACTGTAGCCAATAACTGAAAAGCTTGTGCAGGTAAGAGAAAATGCGGCTGAACGATAATGGAAAAGCTGAGATTAGCACCCCTAATGGATTCCCAAACTTTACCACGCTGACCCTTACCCCTGGTTTGATGGTGGGCAAATACAACTGTTCCATGCTGTGCCACTCCTGCATGTACCAGTGCCATGGCATAGTTGTTGGTACTGTCCACCGTGTCCAGTTCAATCCATGAAGTATCTGATTTTTTAAGAGTCAAGGTTGATGAAGATTGATTATTTTTGGGCAAATTAAAGAAATGTAAACCATGCCGCCAGCGGCAGGTTGTAAAAAAAAGATTTTTTCATTAAACAAACAAGCGATTGAGCACACTATCCCTGTTAGCACCCAAGAATAAAGAAACAAAGGCCTTCCCCCGCATTAACCGAAACAGCAAACTATTTAAAACGATCCTGAAAGCAATACAGGAGAAAAAAGGCGAACATATTGTAAGTCTCGACTTGCGGAAGATACCGGAAGCGGTGGCTGATTTCTTTATCATTTGCGAAGCAAGCAGTACTATACAGGTAAAAGCAATTGCAGAAAACATTGAATACCAGGTAAAGGAAAACTGCAACGAACCTCCTTATCACCATGAAGGAATGAGTGCTTCGCATTGGGTATTGGTTGATTATGTGAATATAGTAGTTCATGTTTTTCACGGGGAAACAAGAAAGTTTTATCGGCTGGAAGAAATGTGGAGTGATGCCAACAGTGCAGATCATGACTAAATTTTTAACAAGAACTGTTTGAAACATTTACCCACTTATTTGTAATATTCTCAGAAATCCTGAAGTACAGGAGCAAAAAAAACAAGATGAGTTTGAACCAAGGAAATAATTCAGAAAACAGCGGTGAGAAAAAAGATCCCCGCAAACCGTTTCGCTTCAATATATACTGGCTCTATGCATTGATTGCTGCCGTATTAATCGGCTTTAATCTTTTTCGTGGAATGGCACCTGATGCAATACCTACTACACAAAATGTGTTTGAAGACAGTATGCTCATGAAAGGATATGTTAAAAGCTACCTGGTAGTAAAAAATAAAGGAGTTGTAAGAGCTACATTAAAACCGGAAGCCTTTAATGATGAAGTGATCAAAAAACTGGTAACAGCCAATGAGTCACGACTTAAAATCAACAAAGACAAAGGGCCGCATTTTCAGTTTAATGTGTCAGATGCAAAAACATTTGATGAACGGATAAAAAAAATCATCACGGAAAACGAGGCACTCACAGGCAGTCCGAATCCGGATTATAAAGATGAAGAAAGTATCATTGGTCCATTCATCTCACTATTACTGCCCATTTTGATTTTAATTGGTTTGTGGGTATTACTGATGCGTAAGATGAACAGCGGTGGAGGCGCAGGCCCGGGCGGCGGCGGCATTTTCAATATTGGTAAATCAAAAGCACAATTGTTTGAAAAAGGAACGAAAGTGAATGTTACATTTCAGGATGTGGCAGGTTTAGATGAAGCAAAAGTGGAAGTGATGGAGATCGTTGATTTCCTGAAGCAACCAAAAAAATATACAGCACTGGGTGGTAAAATTCCAAAAGGTGCATTGTTGATCGGGCCTCCCGGTACAGGTAAAACCTTGCTGGCAAAAGCAATGGCAGGTGAAGCACAGGTTCCATTCTTCAGCATCAGTGGTTCCGACTTTGTAGAGATGTTTGTGGGTGTGGGTGCAAGCCGTGTGAGAGATTTGTTTAAACAGGCAAGAGAAAAAGCACCTTGTATCATCTTCATTGATGAAATTGATGCCATTGGCCGTGCCCGTGGAAGAAACGCCATTGTAAGTAATGATGAAAGAGAAAATACATTGAACCAGTTACTGGTGGAGATGGATGGTTTTGGTGGTGATACCGGTATCATCATCCTTGCTGCTACAAACAGACCTGATGTATTGGATCCGGCTTTATTACGTCCCGGTCGTTTTGATCGGCAGATATCTATTGATCGTCCTGATGTAAAAGGCCGGGAACAGATCTTTAAAGTGCATTTGAAACCTATTAAAATTTCTGAAACACTCGATATTCATAAACTGGCTGAACAAACACCTGGTTTTGCAGGGGCCGATATTGCCAATGTTTGTAACGAAGCTGCATTGATTGCTGCCAGAAAAGGTAAAGCAGCAGTTGATATGAGTGATTTCCAGGATGCCATTGACAGAGTAATTGGTGGTTTGGAAAAAAAGAACAAACTCATCAGCCCCGAAGAAAAAGAAATCATTGCTTATCACGAAGCAGGACATGCCATTTGTGGCTGGTATTTAGAACATGCTTATCCGTTATTGAAAGTAACGATCGTACCAAGAGGAACAGCAGCATTAGGATATGCTCAATACACACCAAAGGAACAGTATCTCTATAATATTGAACAACTCAATGATCAGATCTGTATGACGCTTGGTGGAAGAGCCAGTGAAGATATTTTCTTTGGTAAAATTTCAACCGGTGCAAGTAATGATCTGCAACAGATCACTAAGATCGCTTATTCAATGATCACGGTGTATGGTATGAATGATAAGCTGGGAAATATCAGTTATTATGATCCTAACCAGGAACAAACATTTACCAAACCCTACAGTGAAAAAACGGCTGAGATGATCGATAATGAAGTTCGCAAGTTGATTGATGCCGCATATGAAAGAACAAAAGCATTGCTCACTGAAAAAAGAAGTGATGTTGAAATACTGGCCAAATCATTGCTTGAAAAAGAAGTGTTATTCCAGAGCGATGTGGAAGCATTGATTGGTAAACGTCCGTTTGAACATAAGAAATTACTGGATGAAGATAATATTCCCGTGATGCATGCTGCTAATGTAGATAAAGAGGGGCGAGATTTAAGTCAAACAATCTAACAAAGAATATGTCTTCTTCTTCAAAAGAAAATATTCTAAAAAAAATACGACAGGCACTGAGTCATCCGGTGCCTGTTCCTTTTCCACAAAGTGAAGGAAAAAACAGTATGTTTCAACCACCGGTTGATGACATGGCTGTACAGTTTGCACAGGAATTTACAAAACTGCAGGGCAAGTTTGTTTTTTGTGCCGATGAAAAAGATATGGTTGAGCAACTGCAACAATTAACTGCTGCCAGATCCTGGGAAAAAATTGTGTGCAGGGAAAAGAAACTGCAAACAATTTTAAAACAACAGCAGTTCACTGCTTCTTTTCATGAACAGCTTGCTGATTGTGACGTAAGTTTAACTACCTGCGAATTACTGGTAAGCCGCACCGGTAGCATGGTTCTGAGCACTGCTAATGAAAGCGGCCGCACAACAAGTGTATATGCTCCTGTACATATCTGCATCGCTTATACTAATCAATTGGTATATGATTTAAAAGATGCCCTGCAATTACTCAAGGAAAAATACAAAGGACAACTTCCTTCTTTTATCAGCTTTGCAACAGGCCCCAGCCGTACTGCCGATATTGAAAAAACATTGGTGGTAGGAGTGCATGGTCCAAAGGAAGTGTTTGTGTTTTTGATCGAAGGGTAAATGCTCTTTTTTAAGCATTTGATATTTGTATGCAGGCCCAGATAACTATCGGGGATTGGTTGCCAGGATTTGAATCTTGTGCCTTTCTCTTTGATTTTTTTCTTAGATTTTGGGCTTTGGATTTTGTTCCTTGTATCTTTAAGCTATGAAAGATGTAAACCTATTCCTCTTTGTATATGGTACTTTAAGACGTGGATTTCAAAGCACAGCCTTTCAATACATCACTCCTTTTTTTACACATGAAGCCGATGGAAAAGTAAAAGGGAGATTGTATGATTTGGGTGAATATCCTGCCGCTATTCCAACAACTGATGAACAATTTATTATTGGCGAATTATACAAAGCCAAATCAGAAGAAGAGTTCAATTGGGCCATCAGCCAGATGGACGATTATGAAGGCGTACATCCTGAAGAAGGTGAACAGCAATTATATGAGAGAGCATTAACAACTGTTTATGCCAATGGAAAAGAATATACCGCATGGATCTATTGGTACAAAGGAAATATAACTGGAAAGCCTTTGGTTGAAAGCGGTGATGTGATGGAGTATATTCAACGGAGGAATAAATGATAAATCAACTTCACTACTTCTTTATATTTGTTTGATGCAATTGGCCCCCGGTAAAAAAATATACTTTCTTTCCGATTTTCATTTGGGGGCTCCCAATTATGAACAAAGTCTTGTTCGTGAAAAAAAAATTGTTCAATTCCTGGAGCAGATCAAAAAAGAAGCAGCTGTTATTTTTATTGTTGGCGATATATTCGATTTCTGGTATGAATATCGCAGAGTGGTACCTAAGGGATATGTTCGTTTGCTGGGCAAATTGGCTGAACTGACAGATGCAGGAATCCCTATTCATTTTTTTGTGGGTAATCATGATATGTGGATGAACAATTATTTTCAGCACGAACTCAACATCCCTGTTTATTATGAACCAAAAGCATTTACGTTTAACAATAAAAAATTCCTGGTTGGTCATGGTGATGGGCTCGGGCCCGGAGATCATGGTTATAAAATGTTGAAGAAGATATTCAGGAATCCTTTTTGTCAATGGCTGTTCGGGATTCTTCCTCCGCATATGGGAGTGGGATTGGCCAATTTCTTATCACGCCGCAGCAGGGCACAAACAGGTGCAACAGAAGAAACTTTTTTAGGCGAAGACAAAGAATGGCTCATCCTATACTGCAAAGAAGTACTACAGAAAGATTTTTATGATTTCTTTGTGTTTGGACACCGCCATCTGCCCATTGATTTTCGTCTACCAGAAAGAAGCCGTTATATCAACCTTGGCGATTGGATACGTTATTTCAGCTATGCTTCGTTTGATGGAGCACAATTAGAGTTAAACTATTATAAAGATTGAAATTTATTCTTACCATATTACTTACATGCACTGGAATGTTTTCAAGTGCACAGGATTCAGCATTTGTACAAAGTAAAAGCATGGAAGGAGAGTATGTTGACTTTACAGTTGATAACCTGGGTAACTATTACCTGCTTTCAAAAAATAATCAGCTAAAAAAACTTAATGCCAAAGGCGATTCAATCGGCATTTTTAATGATGTACGCCGGTATGGAAAATTATATTCGATTGATGCTTCCAACCCCTTAAAAGTTTTATTGTATTATAAAAGTTTCGCCACCATTGTTGTACTGGATCGTTTTTTAAATGTTGTGAATACGATTGACCTGCGCAAGCAGAATATTTTCCAGGTAAAAGCTGTTGCTCAGAGCTATGATAATAATATCTGGGTATTTGATGAACAAAATAATAAACTGAAAAAAATAGGCGATGATGGAAAAGTGCTGAGCGAAACTGTTGACTTTCGCATCATCTTTGATGATGTTCCATCGCCCACACAAATTTTTGATCAGGATGGTTTTATTTATCTTTATGATTCAACGAAAGGTATGTATGTGTTTGACATTTACGGATCGTTTAAAACAAAAATCTCTTATCTCGGTCTCACAGATCTGGCTGTGTTTGGCAAAACAATTATTGGACTGGATCATCAACTCTTGCTTGCTTATACAACCGAAACATTATCTGAACAAAAAATGAAACTTCCTGCAAATATTGCTGAGCGACAAAAAACAGTCATCCGCCCTGGTCATTTATATGTGCTTCAAAACGGAACTATTCTTCATTTCACATTTTAGTATTCGCCTGCAATCAATTAGCCATTATTTTTGCCTATGCCTGAATTTTTAAACCAACTTGTTTTTGATAATCCACTCATCAGCTATATATGGATAGCAGTGATTGTGCTTGCCATGTTTTTACTAAAAGGGATTATTTCCAGGTTACTATGCAGTTTGCTATATCGTTTCTTTCCCAAAGCAAAAAAATATGTGAGTCGTAACCAGTTTATTGCCTTAGTGCTCATACCCATGGAATGGTTCATTGTGGTAGTGGTTGTTATCTTTTCATTACACAAACTCACATTTCCAGCGGCACTTGATTTTGAACTTTACAAGATCACATCAAAAGATGTTTTTGATGCAGCAGGTAAGGCAGCGCTCATTATTTTCTTTATTCGGCTGCTACGAAGGTTTATTGATTTTCTTGCTTTGTTGTTTGAAGCAAGGGCCAACCAAACTGCCGATTTAAGCGATAACCAATTGGTTGTTTTTTTTAAGGATTTTTTTAAAGTGCTGCTGTTGATTATCGGTGCATTGATGTTTTCAAAGTTTGTTTTCAATTTTCATATTACCAATCTTATCACCGGCCTTAGTATTGTTACTGCTGCCATTGCGCTTGCATTAAGGGAAAGTGTCGAAAACCTGATTGCATCTTTCATCATTTTTTTTGACAAACCATTTACGCTTGGCGACCTGGTGAAAGTTGAAGAAATTACCGGTACTGTTGAAAAGATTGGATTACGTAGTACACGCATCAGAACCGATCAAAAAACCTATGTTACTGTTCCCAATAAAAAAATGGTGGATACAATCCTTGATAATCTTTCACTTAGAACGCAACGTAAAGCAGAAATAAGACTGCAGCTGAGCGTACAGACAGAGGTCAGCCAACTGTTACAGTTAACAACAAAGGCTGAAGAGTTGTTGCAGCAAAATGAAATTATTCAACATGGAAATGCTTTTGTTACAGAGATCGGTTTAAAATCAATTACCGTGCAGGTAGATTATTTTACTGCTGTAATAGAGTTCAACAATTTTCAGGAACTGAAGCAAACCATCAACCTGGAGCTACTAAATATTCTAAAAACACTTGAAATTGAATTAGCAGGTATTGCATTAAATGAATAATGCAAAGGGAAATTTATTTCACTTTTACAAGCACTTCTGCAAGCTCCATATCATAAGCACCATACTTTCCAAATTCTTCCACACGACCAATTTCTTTTCCACTCTTTAATACAAGAATGGTTGGGGCTTTTGTTACAGCCAATGCTTCACTTAAAAAACCAAGGGTTTGTTTTTGCCTGTCAACACCAATAATGGTTATACGTTTGGGGGAAAATTTTACCTGGTCAAGCAGTTTCAGTAATTGTGGTAATACAATATGGGAGTCTTCGCACCAGGTTCCGATAAAGACCAATAACTGAATCGTGTCTTTCACTGCTGTAAGATTAGCAACGCAGTTTGCGTTGGGTTTATACCAACTGATATCATTCTTCATCCATGCAAAGGCGGTATCATTTTGCAGGATCTCCCGGCTCAGGATTCCTTTCAATGTTTTCAATCCGTTTTCCGGATCTTTTGAAACTTCGTATTGAACTTGCGAAAACGAAAGTTGTGTTGCAAGAACTGCAATCACCAGGGTACTTAAATATTTCATCAGTTATAAATCAGCTTTTATATTTAATAAAAATGCTTTTATCTGTTGTAAATTTTGAATCAATTCAAATCTTGCTTCAGCTTCATCTTTATGTTTTTTTAAATAATCCTTTGCTGCTTCAATACTGTATTTTTTAAAACGAAGCAGGTAATAGATCAGGTGTAGTTTTTTTACATCCGCAGCATTGTAAAACCGATCGCCCTTTTTTGTTTTTTTTGGTTTGATGATGGTAAACTCTGTTTCCCAGTAACGCAGGGAAGAAGGGTTTATTTTAAACATCGCACTTACTTCACCTATACTGTAATACAATTTTTGACTCAGCACTTCATCACTTGGCAGCTCCATCATATCAGCTTCAACACCCATTTCTTTAAAACTCTTTCGCCCTCTTTTCTGTTTTGGCTTGGGAGGTTTGTTCAATGGCTTACGTCCACGCTTAGCAGGCGCTGGCTTTGATGTTTCATCAAACTCAAATGATATCTGGGGTTGTGTTGCCAATTGTAAGTTTAGCAAAAATAGTAAATGAATGCCAAGCCTGTAGTCTTTAGTTGTTAGCCGATAGTTAATGCTCCAGATAATGAAAAGCCAATAGGGTTTCAATACGAATGACTATTCACTAACTACTATCGGGCTTCTTCCAATCAATCAAAACTCTGGTTACCTGTTGCGGCTATCTTGAGCATACGGTCAAACTGTTCAGGTGTAAGATCATTATAAAAGAAATAAATGGGATCAAGTTCCCTGCCATTCTTATGCACTTCATAATGTAGGTGCGGTCCGGTACTTTTTCCTGTGCTCCCTACCCAGCCAATCACTTCTCCTCTGCGAATGCGTTGTCCTCTTCTTGCTTTAAAACGTGCCATATGCCCATATAATGTTTCGTATCCATAACCATGATTAATGATCACATGATTGCCATAACCATTAGCCATATTGCCTGCTAAACTCACAACACCATCTGCCGTTGCATAAATTGGTGTGCCTTGCGGTGCAGCAAAATCAAGACCTGCATGCATTTTGGTGGTTTTATAAACAGGATCAATACGGTACCCGAAACCAGATGCAAGCCTCGACAATTCTTTATTACTTACCGGTTGAATGGCAGGCGTTGCAGCCAATAAGGCTTCTTTATTCTTCACCATCTCTTCAATAGCAGTAAAGGAAGTGGTTTGCGCATATAACCTGTTCCGTAATGTATTGATCTGTGTGAGGATGGATGTATTTAGTTCATCTTCACTTAAACCGGCGAGTAATCTTTCTTCAGCTTGCTTTTCCATCATCTTGCTTCTTGCACTGTCTGGCAACGGACTTGCTTCAAAAATAGACCGGTACACCTGGTTGTCACGCTTCTCTATTTCACGCAGCTCCCTGTTCATCTTTAATATTTCTGTACTAAGAATAGAATAGTTGTCTTTAATTCGGCTATTCTCATTCAGTAATTTCTTTTCATTGGCCGAAGGAAAATAACGATAGGAAATTTGCATGAATAAAAAACCGGCCACAGATACAGCTGCAAGAAAACTAAAAACACGCAGCAGTTGTACCCGTAGCGGCGTCACCAGTTTCTCATACCGGAGTGTATTGGTATTATAGAAATACTTTACTTTCTTCATATAAGCAATCAGGTGTGCATAGGTTTGGCTTACCTTTGACCCCCATTAGAGGAAGGGCACAAAGATAGGAGTATCACCCTTCAAAAATCAATCCAAACACAGGATGAATATGATGACAGCAGCTGAAATAAGGAACAAATACTTAGATTTTTTTGCTTCTAAAAAGCACCATATCGTTCCCTCGGCACCGATAGTGGTCAAGAACGATCCTACTTTGTTGTTTACTAATGCAGGTATGAATCAGTTCAAAGATTATTTTCTTGGCAACAGCAAGCCGGAGCATAGCCGTGTGACCGATACACAAAAATGTTTACGTGTAAGCGGTAAACATAACGACTTGGAAGAAGTGGGTGTAGATACTTATCACCACACCATGTTTGAGATGCTGGGCAACTGGAGCTTTGGTGATCCTGCCCGTCCGGCAGGCGGGTACTTTAAAAAAGAAGCGATTGCCTGGAGTTGGGAATTATTGACTGATGTATATGGAATTTCTAAAGATCGGTTGTACGTAACCGTGTTTGAAGGAGATGCAAAAGAGAATCTGCCTAAAGATGAAGAAGCATGGCGTGAATGGAAAAAAGTGATTGCTGAGGAGCGTATTTTACCCGGCAATAAAAAAGATAATTTCTGGGAAATGGGTGATGCCGGTCCCTGCGGCCCTTGTACTGAAATTCATGTTGATTGCAGAAACGATGATGAACGTAAATTGGTTGATGGAAAAACATTGGTAAACAATGATCATCCACAGGTCATTGAAATCTGGAACAATGTGTTCATCCAATACAATCGTTTAAAAGATGGATCACTGGAACAGCTTCCTGCCAAACATGTGGATACAGGAATGGGTTTTGAAAGATTGGTAAGGGTATTGCAAAATAAACAAAGTAATTATGATACCGATGTGTTTACAGGAACGATTGCTGCTGTTGAACATATTGTTTCAAAAAAGTATACAGCAGGTGATGATAAAGAGAGTATTGCTTTTCGTGTTCTGGCCGATCATATACGAGCTATTTGTTTCACCATTTCCGATGGTCAGCTACCTTCTAATACAGGTGCAGGTTATGTGATCAGAAGAATTTTAAGAAGAGCCGTTCGTTATTATTATTCTTACCTGGATTATAAGCAGCCATTATTTCATCAATTGGTTCCTGTTTTGGCAACACAATTTAAGGCAGTATTTCCTGAATTAAAAGCACAGGAAAGTTTTGTGCAGAAAGTAGTGAAGGAAGAAGAAGAAGCTTTTCTACGTACTCTTGAAAAAGGATTGAAACGCATTGATGATATTATTACAACCACAAAAGGGAAAGTGATTGATGGCAAAGCAGCCTTTGAATTGTTTGATACGTTTGGTTTCCCGATTGATTTAACTAGATTGATTGCATCTGAACAATCATTATCGGTTGATGAAGCAGGCTTTGATAAAGAAATGCAACAGCAGAAAGAACGTAGCCGTGCTGCTACAATCATTGATACAGAAGATTGGGTTGATGTGGTTCCGGGTAATGATGTAGAGTTTGTAGGATATAACTCAACCGAGGCACAAGGTAAAGTGATTAAGTACCGGAAGGTAAATATCAAAGGTAAAGAAGGGTGTCAGTTGGTGTTGGATAGAACTCCATTTTATGCGGAGAGTGGCGGCCAGGTTGGAGATACAGGTGTATTGAGTTTTGAAGGTGAAGAAGCAATTGTTACAGATACCAAAAAAGAAAATGATCTCATCATTCATTTGATTGATCAGATTCCAATGAATATTTCAGCACTTGTAACTGCAAGAGTTGATAAAGAACGCAGAAAAAAAATTACGATTCACCATTCGGCTACACACCTTATGCATGCTGCTTTACGTAAAGTGCTGGGCACACATGTGGCACAGAAAGGAAGTTTGGTGAATGAAGAATACCTGCGTTTCGATTTTTCGCACTTTGCAAAAATGACGGATGCGGAAATAACCAAAGTAGAAGCATTGGTGAATGAAAAGATCAGGGAAAATATTCCCGTTGTCATCAAATCAATGCAAAAAGAAGAAGCGATTGCAATGGGTGCAATGGCCTTGTTTGGTGAAAAATATACAGATGTGGTACGTGTAGTAATCATGAATCCGGATTATTCCATTGAACTTTGTGGCGGAACTCATGTTGGCACAACCGGTGAACTTGGTTTCTTTAAACTGATTGCTGAAACGGCAGTGGCAGCAGGTGTTAGAAGAATTGAAGCCATAACCGGGCATGCTGCAGAACAACATATCATCAATGAATTCGAATCCATTCGTGCCATTCGTGCTTTACTGAAAAATCCAGCAGATATCAGCAAATCAATTGAAAACCTGCAGACAGAAAATACAGAGCTGAAGAAAAAATTGGAACGATTGGAAGCAAAACAACTGGTTGCCATTCGTAATGAACTCTTACAAAAAGATGAGATCATTAATGGGGTAACCTTTGTTGCTGATATTATTGAAGTATCTAATCCGGATGCATTAAAGAAAATCTGTTTTGATCTCAAGAATAATCTCAATGATTATGTAGCGGTGCTTTGTGCAAATATTGACGGCAAGCCATTTGTTGCAGTTGGTATAGCAGATACAGTTGCTGCTGCAAAAAATCTCGATGCAGGTAAGATCATTAAAGAGCACATAGCTCCGCTCATCAAAGGCGGTGGTGGCGGACAAAAAACGTTGGCAACTGCAGGTGGAACGGATGCAGGCAACCTGCAACAGGTAATTGAAAAGGTAAAGAGTTTATTATAGATAATCGTCCTGCTTCAGCAGGACGATCTTTTTTGAGAATGCTTTAATTTTAATACATGCAAATCATTCTCGAAACGCCACTACTTTATCTCCGGGAATTTACAGCAACAGATGCACTACTCATTCTTGCCTTGAATAAAGATCCCGAAGTGCTGAAATATGTGCATGAACTTCCATTGCAAACAATTGAAGACGCCGAAAAAATTCTCATTAACAATATACTCCCGCAATACAGTATTTATAAATTGGGTCGTCTGGCAATCCATCTCAAAGAAAATGAAAAAGGCGCACTTATTGAAGAAGTACAAAAAGAAACGGCAGCTGAAAAGGCCGGTTTGAAGAAAGACGATATCATAATTAAAGTGGATAATAAAAAGATTGCTAATCCAAGTGAACTGGATGAAGCCATTTCATCAAAAAAGCCAAATGACGAAGTGGAAATAACTTATCTCCGTGATGGGAAGGAACAAAAAACAAAAGCTAAACTGGGCGAAAGCAAGTTCCCCGGCGGAATAGGTATGCATGAATTCAAGATGGGAGATGGATTTCCATTTGGTAACCATTAATTAAATTTGAAATGATGGAGCCATTTAATAACGGGCAGTTTAAAAATGATCTTATTCGCATTCCTAATCATCCGCAATTGGGCGCAACCATCCAGGATACAGAAGAAGGTAACGGTATAAAAGTATTGGAGGTAGATACTGATTCTCCTGCAGCTAAAAGCGGTTTAATGAAAGACGATGTAGTACCAGAGATCAATGATAAAAAAGTAACCAATGTTAGCCAAGCAAGAGTAGCATTGTATGCAAAAAATGAAAAAAGTGTTTGGAATCTGCAAGTGCTTAGAGCAGGTAAAACAGTGAATGTGGAAGTAAAAATTCCAAAGACTCTGCGTAAAGCTGATTTATAATACCATCTTGATTTACAGGTATCCGAAGGATTGCCTGGAAAACATAGATGGTATTATGCCGATGTAAAACAAATTTGACTCATTATTAAGCTCTTTCGGCATAGTTTCGAATATATGTTTTGATTTAGGCAGTCCCCCGGTTAAACGGGGGACTTTTTTGTGAACTTCATCACAGAAGTTTATGGGTAAAAGGGATATTTTTGCAGCTCACTGACAGAAGACGAGAGAAAGAAGATCAGAAACAAATAATTCATGTCAAACTATAGTGATAAATACGAAGCTGTTATAGGTCTTGAAGTGCATGCACAGCTGCTCACTAAAAGCAAATTGTTTTGCGGCGATGCAGCCAGTTTTGGTGCGGAGCCTAATATGCACGTGAGCCCCATTACCTTGGCTCACCCGGGCACATTACCAAAGATGAACAAAGAAGCCATTGAATTGGCAGTGAGAATGGGTTTGGTTTGCAATTGTGAAATTGAAACCAAAAACTATTTTGCCCGCAAACATTATTTCTATCCCGATCTGCCAAAAGGATATCAGCTCAGCCAGCATACAACTCCTGTTTGTAAAGGAGGCTTTGTAAAAATAAAAATGGGCGATACCGAACGTACTATTCAATTGAACAGAATTCACCTGGAAGAAGATGCAGGAAAGAGTATGCATGATCAGCATGATCTGTATTCAGTTGTTGATTATAACCGTGCAGGCGTTCCGTTGATTGAAATTGTAACAGAACCCGATTTGCATAGTGGTGATGAAGCAGCAGCTTATGTTACAGAGATCCGTAAACTGGTTCGCACATTGAATGTGTGTGATGGAAATATGGAAGAAGGCAGCTTACGTTGCGATGCAAATATTTCCATACGCTTAAAAGGAGCAGCACAGCTGGGAACGAAAGTTGAGATCAAAAATCTCAACTCTATCCGCTTTCTGAAAAAAGCAATTGACTTTGAAGTAATGCGGATGATTGAAATAAAAGATAATGGCGAAGAAGTGATTCAGCAAACGAGAGGGTTTAATCCTGCCAATGAAACAACATTTGCCATCCGTACAAAAGAAGATGCAAATGACTATCGATATTTTGCTGATCCTGATCTGCCTCCTTTTTTTATCACAGAAGAATTTATTCAAACGATCAGGGAAGCATTGCCTGAATTACCGGAGGAAAAGAAACAACGGTTTATACAGCAGTTTAGCTTAACTGAATATGATGCAGTGTTATTATGCGAGGACAAAGAATTGGCTGATTATTTTGAAGCAACAGCAGCACAAATCTCATCATTTAAGCAAGCAGCGAATTGGGTGTTGGGACCTGTTAAATCAGTCATGAATGAAAAGGGAGTGGATATTGGTCAGCTTTCAGTTGAGCCGCACCAATTAGCTGAAATTATCAGGTTGGTTGAAGATGGGAAAGTCAGTTATACCATCGCTGCGCAGAAATTATTTCCAGCTATGTTGAAGCAAAGGAATGCATCTGCGATTGAGCTTGCTCAACAGTTAAACCTGATCCAGGAACGAAATGAAGATGCCCTGCAACAATTGATTGACGATGTACTAAATAATATGCCCGATAAAGTAAACGAGTATAAAAAAGGAAAAAAAGGTTTAATTGGATTGTTTGTTGGTGAAGTGATGAAGAAATCAAAAGGAAAAGCTGATCCCAAATTGTTGAATCAATTAGTAACTGAAAAATTATCAAACTAAAAAAAGAAGAATGAAGAAATTATGGATTGTAGTAACTGTTGCTTTAATGGCAACAGCCTGTAAAAACAACGGCAGCAAAAATTTTACTGTAAGTGGTGAAATTAAAAATGCCCCGGCAACCATTGTGTACCTGGAGCAGATCTCATTTGACAATATGCCGCCACAAGTGTTGGATAGTATGTCATTAAAAGATGGCAAGTTTTCGCTGAAGGGAAAAGCAACAGAAGAAGCTTTATTGCAGTTACGTTTCCCCGAAATTGAAAAAAGTCCATTGTTCTTTGTCATTAATGATAAATCAAATATTGAAATGGTTGCTGATTGGAACGATATCCGAAAAATTAAATACCAAGGCTCACCTGCAACAGAAAGGCTGCAGGTATTTGTTGATTCACTTTCTGCTACGCAGCAGAAATTATATGCCATTCAGTATGAAATGCAGAATGTAATACAGGACGACAGTTTAAAAAACATTAAACAGTTAGAAATGACCAGCATACTAACTGCATTCAAGAATTATGTAAAGCAAACAGCCACAGATGATAACAGCCCCATGGTAAGTATGTTTGCCACATCCATCAACACAGGAACAGATGGAGCTGAAAATGAGGCCCTGTATAATAATTTAATTAAACGGTTTCCAAAACATACCGGCATTCAAACAGTCGTAAAACAATTTCGTGAAAGCACTGCCAATACACAGCAGCAACAACAGCCCCAACAATCAGGTGCTGTAGCAGTTGGCAGCATGGCTCCTGATATTACGATGCCTGATGTAAATGGAAACAATTTGTCTCTCAGTAGTTTAAAAGGAAAATATGTATTGGTGGATTTTTGGGCAAGCTGGTGCGGACCTTGCCGTGGAGAAAACCCAAATTTGGTTGCAGCGTACAAAAAGTATAAGAGTAAAAATTTCACTATCCTGGGTGTGTCATTAGATAAAACAAAACAAGCATGGGTAGAAGCCATTCAACAGGATGGATTAACATGGAACCATATCAGTGATTTGAAATTCTGGAATAGTGCAGCAGTAAGTTTATATGGTTTCAATGGAATTCCTTACAATGTATTGCTCGATCCAACAGGAAAAATTATTGCCGATAATTTAAGAGGAAGCGATTTGGAAAGCAAGTTGGCGGAAGTGCTGCAGTAAAAAAGTAACTGTAATAAAAAGCGCCCCGATTTTATCGGGGCGCTTTTTAAGTTCTACACATAAATAGAGATTCTATTTATGGTAGCAAAACTTTATCAATGATATGTAACACACCAGGACGAACCGAAGTTGAACCTGCAAAATAAAGAATATCACCGCCAGTTACTGTAGCCGGAGAAGGGTTATTAGTACCTTTTACTGTTACAGTACTTCCACTAACACCAATAGTAACTGAAGTTCCCTGTGCAGTAACAAGTGTAGTTGCATTTGTAAAATCAATCAAAAATGCTCTCCCACTTCTGTTGAATGGTGAGGTGAGAACT
>Ga0163144_10001332_pt1 | contig 58294 bp, 55 predicted proteins | sample OliLak19BULKMAT1_FD_123175 | JGI IMG/M metagenome (GOLD analysis project Ga0163144, IMG submission 123175) | Freshwater microbial mat bacterial communities from Lake Vanda, McMurdo Dry Valleys, Antarctica - Oligotrophic Lake LV.19.BULKMAT1 | ecosystem: Environmental > Aquatic > Freshwater >...
CCAAGGCCACGACGTGGTGTCTTGATAATCATTATGTGTCCCCCCCGGAACGTAGTCGCTATTGTGGTATCGCGGCTATGAGACAAACGTACAACGAACAAGGCTGCGATGCGACGAACCGGTCGCAGCGTGCACGAGGCGGTCAGACATGAGGGAAATCAAATGACACTAATTCGTATCGCGACGCTCGCATCCAGCGCGCTCATCGCGGCAGTTCTGCTTGCGGGCTGCCAGACCGGCGGCCAGGCGGTTGCCAACGCGCCGGTGCTGAAGCCGGTCACCGCGCCTGACGGCGCGAAGATCACCACGGTGCCGAGTGAGCCGCTGTCGTGGCGCATCCCGAACATCGGCGAGGCGGCCGAGTCGTACTACGGGCCCGACAGCGAACACCTGATCGCCCAGGTGCAGAGCCCACTGGCCGTGAAGAGCCCGCGCGGCATGTCGGGCTTCCTGACCAAGACCTTCACCGATTCCGGCAGCGACGTCGTGTTGATCAACAACAAGGGCTGGGATGCCTGCTCCTACTTTTTCCCGGACGGCAAGAAACTGGTCTGGACGTCGATCAAGGACAATCTCGACATGCCGATCGGCAACTGGTCCGACTGGCGCAACTATCCGCAGGGTTCCGAGCTCTATACGTCCGATCGCGCTGGCGGCAATGTCGTGCGCCTGACGAACAACAAGTACTACGAGGCCGAAGTGACGGTCTCGCCCGACGGCAATTGGATCGTGTTCGGCCGCATGATCAACAAGAACATGGACCTCTGGGTCATGAAGTCTGACGGCACGGGCGAGAAGCAGATCACCTTCACGGAGGACGACCAGGAAGGCGCTCCGTACTTCCTCTCGGACAGCGAGACGATCGTGTTCCGTGCGTGGAAGGCCTCGGAGTACGGCCAGAGCCCGACGCCGATGACGATCTACACGGTCAAGCGCGACGGCAGCGACCTCAAGCCGCGCACCTTCACGCACGACATGAACTGGGCGCCCTACCCGACGCCGGACGACGAGCATTTCCTGTTCGTGCGCGCCGAGACGCCGCGCAACTGGGAGGTCTACCTCGGCTATCTCGACGGCAAGACGCCACCGAAGCGCATCACCTTCGACGAGGGCTTCGACGGCTTCCCGGCGATCTCGCCCGACGGGCGCAAGATGGTCTGGACCAGCAATCGCGGCAGCGGCGCCGGCTTCATGCAGGGCCTGCAGCTGCACGTGATGGACGTCACGTCGCTGAACCTCGGACCGAAGAAGGCGCGCCGCTGACGGCGCGTTCCATTCACGGAAACCGCTGCTCGACGCAGCCAGGGAGTCTCCACATGTCGAAGAAGAGCCCAACCCCGATCGACCGGCGCACGCTGCTGGCGCGCGCCGTCGCCGCGGCCAGCGTCGCCGGTGCCGCAGGCGTGGCCGCCACCGCACCCGCCGAAGCGCGGCAGGCCGCGGCCGGCGGCGGCGCGAATGCCGCCAGGCCATCGGCGCCATCAGGCGGCGGCGCCGTGCAGGTCGCGAAGCGCGGCGTCTATGCGACCGTGCCGCTGCGCCAGGACGCGATCAACGTCACCGCGATCCAGTCGCGTGTCTGGTCGGTGGAGGTGCGCAATCTCAAGCCGACGATGCAGCGCAACCTCGCGCACGTCACCAAGCTGATCGACTACGCGCAGGGTTCGGCCGCCGAATGGGGCGGCGAACGCCTCTGGGGCGCGAAGCAGGACCTGATCTGCATGCATGAGTTCCCGATCCAGGGCTTCCAGCCGTGGACCCGCAAGGAGCTGAACCAGGTCGCGTTCGAGCTTCCCGGTCCGGAAGTGGACGTGATCGCGCAACGCGCGAAGCAGCATGGCTGCTACATCGCCTTCGGCTGCTATGCGAAGGAAAAGGACTGGCCCGACCACGTGATCAACATGTCGGTGATCGTCGGCCCCGCGGGCACGATCGTCAGCAAGCAGTGGAAGTCGCGCAACATCCTCGGCCTGTTCGGCGAGGGGGCGCTGATCGGCACCACGACGTACGATGTTCTCGACCGCTACGTCGAGATGTACGGCTGGGATGCGACGCTGCCGATCGCGCGCACCGACATCGGCAACATCGCGATGACCGCGGTCGGCGCGGAACCGATGCTCTACACCTGCCTCGCGATGAAGGGCGCGGAGATCATGATTCTGACGGTCACCGGCGGCACCAACGCCGAATCGGCGATCGCGACCTCGCGCGCCAACCGGGTCTACACGGTCGGCGTCGGCAACTCGGTGTCACCGGACAACCCGGGGTTCATGGAAGGCGCAGGCTCGCGCGACGAGGGCACGGTCGTCGTCGATCCACGCGGCACGGTGCTCGCGAAGACCGCGAACCACCACGAGGACGGCTGCAGCGCCCGCGTGCCGATCGCAGACTTCCGCAAGACGCGACGCATGCCGGAATTCCCGATGGCGCTGATGCTGCCGGTCTTCCAGCAGTACGAGCCGGTGTTCAAGCCGAATGCGTTCCTCGAGAAGCTGCCCGCCACATATCAGGAATCGGGTGAGCTGGTGCGCAAGCGGATGAGCGGCAAGTAGGCGCCAGCCTGGCACCCCGCCGACGAGGCCGCCTGGCGAGGTGCCAGGGTCCGTCGGCGTGCTGCGCTGCGCTGCGCTATCGACTGGATGCCAGCCGCTCGACGTATTGCCTGAAGCTCGTCGGCTCACGCCCGAGCAGCATCCGCAGCACGTTGGAGTTGCCGCGCATGCCGTGAGCATCGTAGTGCAGGTTCATCGCCGTCATCTGCGCGATGCGGTCCTCGCCGAGGCCGGCGGTGCGCGCCCGCGCCTGCATCTCCGCGAGCGGCACGGCGCGGGCCGTGACCGGAGACCCAAGCACTTCCGCGAGGATCCGCGCCATGTCTTCCTGGCTGAGCGCCTCGGGTCCGCCGAGCTCGTAGGTGGCGAAGCAATGCTTGCCCGGCTGCGCCGCACCGGCCGCGGACTCGACCAGCACGCGCGCCGTGGCTTCGGCGAGGTCCAGGAGATCCGCGACGTTGAACTGCACGCGGGTGCTGAATGGCATGCCGTGCACGCCCTGCTCGGTCACCGGCTTCCAGATGTTCTCGAGATGCTGCATGTAACGCGTCGGCTGCATGATCGTATAGGCAAGGTCCGACTCGACCACCAGTTCCTCGGTCTCCATCTTCAGCCGGTGATGGCGCACCTCGCGCCGCAGCGGCTGCAGCACGGAGTAGTAGACGAAATGGTGCAGCTTCTGCCGCTGCGCGGCCTCGATGAAGTGGCCGGCCATCGATTTCTCGTCCGGATGCATCGGCGGTCCGACGTGCACCAGCGCATCGCAGCCTGCGAGCGCGGGCGCGATGCTCGAAGGATCGGCCATGTCGCCGACCGCATGTTCGCTGGCGCCCAGCGCGCCGAGCGCCGGCCACTGCGCCGGATCGCGCAGGAAGGCCCGCACGAGCACCGGCAGCTGCGGCGTGCTCGCGTGCGCGAGCGCCTGCAGGATGGCGCGACCGGTGCGGCCGTTGGCGCCGGTGACGAGGACGCGCAGGGTCATGGCGGGGAAACTCCTGGAGGCTTCGCGGGCAGTGTCTGCGACGCGGTTGCCGGCAGGCGCTGGCCCGCAAGGCGCCGATCGTGAGCTTCGCGACTTCAGTCGCGCGGGTTCTTGCCGCCGCGTGGTCGTCGCGTGGAGGCGCTGGCAGGCGCGTCTTCCTCGTCTGCGGCGGAATCGCGGGCGTGCGACGGACGATGGGCGTCGGTGGCAGGGGCACCAGACGCGGGGACCGTTGTGCCGTGCGCGCCGGCACCTGCGGCCGCTGCGCTCGACGCGCCGCTGCCCGCGGGCGAGGACGACCCGGTGCGCGGCTTCAATGCGGCCGCGAAGTTCTCCTGCATCTGCTGCCACATCGCGAGGTTCGCCTGCCCGATGTCCGCCATCGAGGCGAGCGGCGTGCCGCTGACCATCTTCGTGAGCTGTGACTGCAGAGAGTGCTGCTGGCCGACGAACGTGGCGACGCTCTGCTCGAGATAGCGGCCCATGAAGCCCTGCATCGCATCGCCATAGAAGCGGATGATCGACTCGAGCGTCTGGGTGGAGAGGATCGGCTGCCCGAACTGCTCCTGGTCCGCGATGATCTGCAGCAGGATCGAACGCGTCAGGTCCTCACCCGACTTGTCGTCCACGATCTTGAGCTTCTCGCCCTGCACGATCAGCTTGCGCAGGTCTTGGAGGGTGACGTGCCGGCTTTCCGCAGCGTCGTAGAGACGGCGGTTGGCGTACTTCTTGATCACGCGTTCGCTGGCCATGGGCTGATTCTAGCCTGCCCGCATGGGGGGTTGTCCCAACGGCATGGAGACGGGCACCGTCAGCTGGCCCAAAGGTGAGGGACGGCCGCGTCCGGATCGAGGGGGGTGGACGCGAGCCGCCCCTCGAGGGGGACGGTGGGGGGCCACGGCGGACGCCGCAGCCCCGCGGGATCAGGCGCTCTTGCGGACGGCGGCCGTGATCTCTTCGTTGGCGGCCTGGGCCCACTTGCCCATCTCGGCCTGCGCCTGCGAGGCGATCTTCAGCCACTCGTTGCTGCGCTCGGTCTGCTTGCCGACGAACTCGGTGGCGAGCTGCGCCTGCTTGGCGGCCAGCTGCTGCGGGTCCTTCGCGGTCAGCGCGGCCTTGGCCTGCGCAATGCCGAACTCGAGCGCCTCACCGGCGGTCTCGTAGCTGTGCCTGGCGGCACGCTCGAAGGTGCGGACGGCGAACTCGTTCAGGTCGAGGAAGGGCGCCATGGCGCGCTTCTGGAAATCGAAATACGTGTTGAAGTCCTTGCCGGCTTTCTGCGTCATGGGGATCGTCCTTTGGTGACAGGGTATGTGAGGATCATAACGCAGGTTTGTATGCAGTGCAATATAAATTTTACGATCGGCAAACTTCCCTGGAAATTTACCAAACATCTTAGAAATCAATCGTATATATTTGCCCCCCGCGTACCGGGCCATTTCCCGGATGTTTCTATTTTTGCGTTGCATTAGCGACGGAGGATTGAATGACCGACACCGCCAACGAGCCCCTGAACTGGACCGACGTCTATTTCAAGGGCCAGGAAGAATTCGTGCGCCGCTGGAGCGAGATGGCCAGCCAGGCGACCCCGGGGGCTGGTGCTGGCGCCTCGCCTTTCGGAGCGCCACCCGCGCACAACTGGTTCGCGATGTTCCAGCCGCAGTTCCCCGGCCCGGTTGGCGATCTCGCCAAGCGCTATTTCGGCTTCTACGACCAGTACCTCGCCGCCACCCGCGGTCTCTGGGAAGTGCTGTCGAAGTCGATGGTCAACCCGGACCCGACGGCACGCGCGCGCTCATTCACGGAAGGCCTGCAGGCGCTGCAGCAGCCCTTCACCCAGCTCTGGTCGCAGTCGGCGGCAGGCTTCGGCCTGCCCGGCTTCCAGATGCCCGACGGCGGCGCCGATTTCCTCAAATCGCTGACCAAGGGCTTCGGCAGCGGCGTCGAGCTGCCCGCGCTCGGCCTGACGCGCGAGCGCCAGGAATCGATGCAGCGGATGCAGAAGCTCATCGGCGAATACCTGCAGCAGCAGGCGCAGCTGATGCAGCTCTGGGGCGGCATCATCGGCGATGCGCTGAAGTTGCTCGGCGAGCGCGTCGCGCAGAAGCTGCAGGCGGGCGAGATGATCAGCTCGAGCAAGGCGCTGTATGACCTGTGGATCGAGTCGGCCGAGACCGTGTTCGCGAAGGCCGCGCACAGCCCGGCCTATGCGAAGGCGCAGGCCGAGCTCGGCAACACGGTCGCGAGGCTGCGCACCGAGCAGCGCATCGCGATCGAGGCGACGACCAAGCAGTACGACCTGCCGACGCGTGACGAGCTGAACACGGTGCACCGGCGCCTGAAGGACCTGAAGGCGGAGCTGCGGCGCGTCAATGCGCGTCTCGACGAGAGCCAGCAGGCGCTCGAAACCGCGAAGACGAGCGATGCCGGCACCCGGAAGGCTGTAACCAAGACCAGGAAGGCGAAGTGATGACTGACAAGACCGTCGATCCGCAGGTGGCAATGCGGGAACTGATCGATTTCAGCCAGAAGTTTGCGGCCGGCATACCGGCGCTGCAGGCCGCCTCGGGCGTCGAGGTCGGCTGCTCCGAAAAGGAAGCGGTGTTCCGCGACGACAAGATCACGCTGTACCGCTACAAGCCGATCGCGAAGCCCGCCGGAGTCACGCCGCTCTTGATCGCCTACGCGCTGGTGAACCGGCCGTACATGATGGATCTGCAGCAGGACCGTTCGCTGATCCGTCGCCTGCTCGAGCAGGGCCTCGACATCTACCTGATCGACTGGGGCTACCCGAACGGCGCGGACCGCTTTCTCGACCTCGACGACTACATCAACGGCTTCCTGCACAACTGCCTCGACCATGTGCTCGACGAGCACAAGATCGATGCGGCCAACGTGCTCGGCGTCTGCCAGGGCGGCACCTTCAGCCTGTGCTACACGGCGCTGCACCCGGAACGCGTGAAGAACCTGATCACGATGGTGACGCCGGTGGACTTCCGCACGCCGGAGAACCTGCTGTCGAAGTGGGCGCAGGACATGGACGTGGACGCGGTGGTCGACTCGAGCGGCAACGTCTCGGGCGAGATGCTGAACATGGCCTACGTCTCGCTGATGCCGTTCCGGCTGATGCAGCAGAAGTACGTCAGCATGGTCGACATCCTGAAGGACCCGCGCCAGGTCGAGAACTTCATGCGGATGGAGAAGTGGATCTTCGACAGCCCGGACCAGTCCGGCGACGCGTTCCGCCAGTTCACGCAGTGGTTCTTCCAGGAGAACCGCCTCGTCAAGGGTACGGTGGAACTCGGCGGCCGCAAGGTCGACCTGAAGCAGATCACCCAGCCGGTGCTGAACATCTACGGCCGCCAGGACCACCTGGTGCCGCCGTCGGCCTCCATTCCGATGGAGCGCTACGTGGGTTCGAAGGACTACACCGCGTTCGAGATGGACGTCGGCCATATCGGGATGTACGTTAGCGGCAAGTCGCAGAAGCAACTGCCGGAGACGATCGCCCGATGGCTGAAGGACCGGGAGTAACGCCCACAGGCGCGGCAGCCGTCGCGGCCGAGGCGCTGTCCGGGCGCCTCGGCCAGCAAGTCCACCTCAGCGACTGGCTGCTGGTCTCGCAGCACCGCGTCGATGCCTTCGCCGGCGCCACCGGCGACCACCAGTGGATCCACGTCGACCCCGAGCGCGCCGCGCGCGAGTCGCCCTACAAGGCGCCGATCGCCCACGGCTATCTGACGCTGTCGCTGCACATCCTGCTGCGCGACCTGGCGGCGGCCGACAAGCCGTATGCGCCGGGAGTCGTCAGCGTGATCAACTACGGGCTGAACAAGGTGCGCTTCCCGAACGCGGTGCGCGTCGGCGCGCGGATCCGCGGCCGCTTCACGCTAACCGGGGTCGAGGTCGTGGCCTCGAACGTGCTGCAGGTGGCCGAGCAATACCTGGTCGAGATCGAGGGCCAGACGAAGCCAGCCTGCATCGCCGAGAGCCTGTTCCGCCTCGTCTTCTAAGAGGGTGAAGAGGGGACGCTAGCCTTTTCCTGGAAAAGGCTAGCGTCCCCTCTTCACCCTCTTAACCCTCTATGAAAGCCGTATTTCTCGATTACGCGACCGTCAGCAACGGCGATCTTGATGCCAGCCGCCTGCTGCGCGCGGTGCCCGGGCTGCAGCTGCTCACCGCCACCAGGCAGGAGGACGTCGGCGCACAGATCGCTGGCCACGAGGTCGTGCTGCTGAACAAACTGCGCCTCGACCGTGCGCTGATCGCGGCGACGCCGACGCTGAAGCTGGTCGCGCTCGCCGCCACCGGCACCAACAACGTCGATCTCGAGGCCGCGCGCGAGCACGGAATCGCGGTCTGCAACATCCGCGACTACTGCACGCCCTCGGTCGCTCAGCACGTGCTCGGCATGGTGCTGGCGCTGACGCATCGGAGCATCGACTACTCGCGTGCCGCCGTCGACGGCACCTGGGCGCGCAGCGCGCAGTTCACGGTGCTCGAATGGCCGATCCGCGAGCTGTCGGACCGGGTGCTCGGCGTGGTCGGCTGGGGCGTGCTCGGCCAGGCCGCGGCGCGCGCCTGCGAGCGCGCGCTCGGCATGCAGGTGCTGGTCGCGAACCGCGCCGGCGAACCGCCGCAGCCGGGGCGCGTGCCGCTACACGAACTGCTGCCGCAGGTCGACGTGCTGACGCTGCACTGCCCGCTGACGCCCGCGACGAACGGCCTGATCGGCGCGCGCGAACTGGCGCTGATGAAGCACGATGCGCTGATCATCAACACCGCGCGCGGCGCGTTGATCGACCTCGCGGCGCTCGCCGCTGCGCTGCGGATGGGCCGGCTCGGCGGCGCGGCGATCGACGTGCTGCCGCAGGAGCCGCCGGTCGACGGCAGCCCACTGTTCGCGCCGGGCCTGCCGAACCTGATCGTCACGCCGCACGTGGCCTGGGCCGCGCGTGAATCGCGGCAGCGCTGCATCGACGAGATCGCGGCGAACGTGGAAGATTTCCGTGCCGGCGGCCGGCGGGGCCGGGTGGCCTGAAGACGGTCAAGAGGGGACGCCTCTTGCCCAAAGGGTAGCGTCCCCTCATCAAGAATTGTGAAGTCTGCCCGCCATGTGGGACCGACAGACAAACCTCACCCTGACACCCTATCCTATCTGGCCTATCAAAGCGGTTTCCGAGATGTCCCAGCGACCCGCCCTGCTCCATGTCGCCCTCCTGTCGCTGGTCGTCGCGGCAGGGTTGGCCGGATGCTCGGAGTCACCCGAGGCCATCGTCGGCGGCGGCGGTGCCGCCAACGACAAGCCGATGGCGCGTGGCGCGGTCGCGGTGCCGATCGTCACCGCACTGCCTGAACGCCGCGCCTTCGGCGTGCAGATCGAGGCGGTGGGTACGGCGCTCGCCAACGAATCGGTCGAGATCACGTCCAAGATCACCAACACCATCACGGCGATCCGCTTCGCGGAAGGCCAGCGCGTGCGGCGCGGCGCGGTGCTGGTCGAGCTCGATCGCGCGACGGCCGCGGCCGAGCTCGCCGAGGCCGAGGCGAATTTCGCCGAGAGCCGCAACCAGTTCAACCGCGGACGCGACCTGTCGGTGACGCAGGCGCTGTCGCGCGCGCAGCTCGACCAGCTCGACACTGCCGTGAAGACCGGCGAGGCGCGAGTCGCTGCGGCACGCGCGCGCGTCAACGACACCGTGATCCGCGCACCGTTCGACGGACGCACCGGTTTCCGCCGAGTCAGCGTCGGCGGCCTGGTCAATTCGGGCGCGGTGATCACCACGCTCGACGACACCTCGGTGATCAAGCTCGAGTTCACGGTGCCGCAGCGCTTCCTGAGCGAGCTCGTTCCCGGCTTGCTGGTGCACGCCACGGTCGAGGGCCTGCCAAATCGCCGCTTCGAAGGCAAGGTCGCGACGATCGGCTCGCGCATCGACACGGTCACTCGTTCGATCCCAGTGCGCGCCGAGCTGCCGAACTCCGACGGCGCGCTGCGGCCGGGCATGTTCATGACAGTGAACGTGAAGGGTCGCGAGGCGCCGACGCTGATGCTGCCGGAAGAGGCGCTGGTTCCCGAACAGGGCAAGACCTACGTCTACGTGATTGCGGACGGTCGTGCCGAAAGGCGCGAAGTGCGTACCGGCGGCCGGGTTCCGGGCAGCGTGGCGGTGCTCGCGGGCCTCAAGGACGGCGAGCGCGTCATCGTCGAGGGCACGCAGAGCGTGCGCGATGGTTCGTTGGTCGCCGAGGCGGCGCCGCCGACACGCGTGGGTGAGACGGGCACCGCGCCGGCCGGGAATGCAGCGCTCAGTGGCGGCACGCCCGGCGGCAACACCGGCCCAGAGCGCGCCTCCGGCGCGCCGGCGGGCGCCCGGCAGGCCACGCCGTGAACATCTCCGAGCTCTGCATTCGCCGTCCCGTCTTCGCGACGGTGCTGAGCCTGCTGCTGGTGCTGTTCGGCCTGGTCGCGCTGCAGCGCCTCGCGGTGCGCGAATATCCGGACATCAACCGCCCGGTGGTGTCGATCACGACGATCTACCGCGGCGCTTCAGCGGCGGTGGTCGAGAACAAGATCACGCAGGCGATCGAGGACCGGATCGCCGGCATCGAGGGCATCCTCAAGCTCGAGTCGGACAGCGAAGACGAGCGCTCCAGCATCCGCATCGAGTTCGACGTCGAGCGCGACATCGACGCGGCCGCCAACGACGTGCGCGACCGCATCTCGCGCGTGCTGGCGCAGCTGCCGCCCGAGGCCGAGCCGCCGCAGGTCACCAAGACCGACGCGTCGGCCGAGGCGGTGATGTTCATCAGCTTCAACTCCGACAAGATGACGGAGCTGGAGGTCACGGACTATGCCGAGCGCTACATCGTCGACCGGCTCTCGACGATCCCGGGCGTCGCGCGCGCAGCGCTGACCGGTGGCCGTCGCGCAGCGATGCGGGTCTGGATCGACCGGCAGGCGCTCGCGGCGCGCGCGCTGACCGTCGGCGACATCGAGAATGCGCTGCGACGCGAGAACGTGCAGTTGCCGGCGGGCCGCCTCGAATCGCGCACGCGCGAATTCTCGCTGCGCACCGAAGTCGGCCTGGACACGGAAGAGGACTTCCGCAACCTCGCGATCGGGCGCGGCAACGATGGGCACCTGTTGCGGCTCGGCGAGGTCGCCGACGTGCGGCTCGCAGCGGAGAACACCCGCTCGCAGATGCGCACGAATGGCCGTCCCGGCGTCGGCATCGGCATCGAGGCGCAGTCGAAGGCGAACGTGCTGGATATCGTGCGCGGCGTGCGCATCGAGGTCACGAAGCTGCAGTCCGAGCTGCCCGCAGGCGCCTCGCTGATGGTCAACGTGGACAACGGCATCGCGATCGAGGCGGCGCTCAGGGAAGTGCTGATCGCCGTCGCGTTCGCCTTCCTCTCGGTGCTGCTGGTGATCTTCCTGTTCCTCGGCAACCTGCGCACCACGCTGATCCCGGCGGTGACGATACCCGTGTCGGTGATCGCAGCCTTCATGGCCATGTACCTGATGGGCTACTCCATCAACGTGCTGACCCTGCTCGGCGTGGTGCTCGCCATCGGCCTGGTGGTCGACGACGCCATCGTGGTGCTGGAGAACATCCACCGGCGTGCCGAACTCGGCGAGAGCCCGATCGTGGCCGCCGTCAATGGCAGCCGCGAGATCGGCTTCGCGGTGATCGCGACGACCGCAACGCTGGTCGCGGTGTTCGTGCCGATCTCGTTCCTGCCCGGCGACATCGGCCGCCTGTTCCGCGAATTCGGCCTGACAGTCGCGGCAGCGGTGCTGTTCTCGTCGCTGATCGCGCTGACGCTGACGCCGATGATGGCCTCGAAGCTGCCGTCCGCGGAAGATGCGAAGCCGAACCGGTTCTCGGTGGCCGTGGAGCGTTTCTTCGCGAACCTGGCCGCCTGGTACGAAGCGAAGCTGCGCCAGATCAACCGGCGCCCCTGGCTGATCCTCGGCGGCGTCGTGGTGCTGAGCCTCGCCGGCGTGCTGACCTTCCGCGCCCTGCCCGAGGAGTTCACGCCGGCCGGCGACATCGGACGTCTCTTCATCTCGATGGAGGCGCCCGAGGGCGCGAGCTTCGACTACACCGAGGAATACGGTCGGCGCCTCGAGGAGATCGCGGCGCGGCAGGCCGAGCAGGGCGACATCCGCCGCATCACGCTGCGCCTGCCCGGCGGCCTGGACGGCAGCTCGGGCTCGGTCAACAACGCGCGGCTGATCATCACGATGGTCGACTGGAAGGACCGCAAGCGCTCGACCCAGGACGTGGCCCGCGCGGTCACCGGCGACCTGCGCAAGCTCCCGGGCGTGCGTGCGTTCGCGATGGCGCCGAGCGGACTGCGCAGCGGCGGATTCGGCTCACCAGTGGAGGCCAACATCGGCGGCCCCGACTACGAGAAGCTCGCCGAATGGTCGGCGAAGCTGACTCAGCTCGCAGAGCAGAACCCGGGCCTGGTGGCGGTCGAGAACAGCTACAAGCCGCGCAAGCCGCAGATCCGCGTCGCGATCGACCGCGACCGCGCGGCCGACCTCGGCGTCTCGCTACAGACGGTGGGGCGGACGCTCGAGACCGTGCTCGGCTCGCGCATCGTCACGACGTTCATCGACCGCGGCCGCGAATACAACGTGATCCTGCAGGGCAAGGAAGACGAGCGCGCGACCATCACCGACCTCACCAACCTGCAGGTGCGCTCGGACCGCACCGGCGAACTGATCCCGCTCGAGAGCATCGTCAACCTGCGCGAAATGGCGAGCGCCAGCCAGCTCAGCCGCTTCAACAGGCTGCGCGCCGTCGAGATCAAGGCCGGCCTCGCGCCTGGCTACACGATGGGAGAGGCGGTGGCGTGGTTCGAAACCACCGTCAAGAAGGAGCTGCCCGCGGGCGCGGTGCTGATGTGGGACGGCGAGTCCGGCGACTACGTGCGCAGCGGTGGCCAGCTTTACCTCACCTTCCTGTTCGCGGTCGTGATCGTGTTCCTGGTGCTCGCGGCGCAGTTCGAGAGCTTCGTGCACCCGGCGATCATCCTGGTCACCGTGCCGCTCGCACTGCTGGGCGCGGTGTTCGGCCTCAAGGTCTCGGGCCTGAGCATCAACATCTTCAGCCAGATCGCCGTGATCATGCTGATCGGCATCGCGGCGAAAAACGGCGTATTGATCGTGGAGTTCGCGAACCAGCTGCGGGACCGCGGCCTGGAATTCGGCGAGGCAATCGTGAAGGCCGCCGCGACGCGGCTGCGACCCGTCCTGATGACGAGCCTCTGCACCGCCTTCGGCACCATTCCATTCCTGCTCGCCACCGGCGCCGGCTCGGAGCAGCGCCGTCCGATCGGGGTCGTCGTTTTCTACGGCACGCTGCTGTCGGTGCTGCTGACGCTGATCGTCGTCCCGGCGGTCTATTCGCTCGTGGCGCGGCGCACGAAGTCGACGCAGCACACCACCCGGCTGGTCGATCGGCTGCTGGGTGCGAAGCAGCCGCAGGCGCCGGCCCTCGCGACACGAGAGCAGCAGTCCTAGCACGGGCGAAGAAAGCCGCTGCGCCTCGACAGCCCAGCCCCGACCGCGGCGTACCGCGCGGTCGCCAGCTCAGGCGTTGCCACCCGTCCCGCGCCAGACCGCCTTCGGCAGTGCGTCGCGATCCACGACCACTCGCGGCTTCACGCTGCTCCTGCCACGCCAGTGGATCAGCCAGGGGAAGCCGAGGAACGACAGGGCCATCCAGCAGTACTCGTCCATGCCCCAGTGCTCGACGCCGAAGCGCGCGAGCTGCTCGAAGGCAATGAAGACCACGGTGAACAGGAACGACGAGGCGAACGCCAGCACCTTCCAGCCGAAGCGGCGCTGCGGGCGGCCGCGGATCGCGAGGCGCCAGTAGAGATAGACGAAGAACACGGTGTAGAGATTGATCAGGATCAACCAGGCCGGCGACTTCAGGTAGTAGTGATTGATCCAGAACGCGCCGGCGCCGAGGAAGGTGATCATCGCGTAGCGCCATTCCTGCAGCGGCTCCTTCAGCACCGACTGCCAGAACCACACTAGGAATGCGTAGACGGTCCAGGTGCCGAAGAGCAATTCGTAGAACTCGACCTTGCCGGCCCATTCGGGCTCGAGCGGCGGCATCCACATTTCTGGCGTCTCCTTGAAATCCTTGTTCGATGCGTGGTACGTGACCTGCCCAACGTTACCCCGCGCGGATCGCCTCCTGGCCGCGGAATCGGTCAGGCTGGCCGACTCGTGGAAAGGCCGTGCCGTGGCGCGTATTCTCCACGCAACAGTTCTTCCCATCGGAAGGGGCTCCCATGCCCAACGCCAGCATCATCGGTTGGGGGAAATGCCTGCCTCCGGCAGTCCTCTCCAACTCCGACATCGCGACCTTCCTCGACACCAGCGACGAGTGGATCTCGAGCCGCACGGGCATCCATGAGCGGCGGATCTCGCACGTGCCGCTCGGCGAGCTCGCCGCGGTGGCGGCGAAGCGCGCGCTGGCCTGCGCCGGCCTGCAGGGGAGCGATCTCGACCTGATCGTCTTCGGCAGCACCACGTTCGACGACCAGTGCCCGAACCAGGCGTCCGGCCTGCAGCAGCGGCTCGGCGCCGAGGGCTGCGCGGCAATGGACGTCAACACCGCCTGCACGAGCTTCCTCTACGGCCTCTCGGCCGCGACCGCGATGCTGCGCACCGGCGTCGCACGGCGCGCGCTGGTGGTCGGCGCGGAACTGATCTCGCCGTTCCTCGACTGGAGCGATCGCGACGTCGCGGTGTTGTTCGGCGACGGCGCGGCCGCGGTCGTGCTGGAGGCCTCGGAGCGTGGCGACGGCCTGCAACTCGAGAAGCTCGGCTGCTACGGCGAATCGCGCGAGATCCTGCGCATCCACGGCATCGGCGGCGCCTACGTCAACCAGGGGCGCATCACCGGCGACACCACGTGGCAGTTCGAGGGCCAGGAGATCTTCAAGAAGGCGGTGACTGGCATGGGCCACGCCTGCGAGGACGTGCTCATGCGCGCCGGCCTCGCACCCGGGCAGATCGACCTCGTCGTGCCGCACCAGGCGAACCTGCGCATCATCGAGTTCGTCGCCAAGCGCGCTGGCGTGCCGATGGAGCGCGTCTACGTCAACGTCCAGCGCTACGGCAACATGTCGGCTGCGACCGTGCCGGTCGCGCTGTGCGAGGCGCTCGCGGAGGGCCGCGTGCAGCCCGGCGCGACCCTGCTGATGCCGGCCTTCGGCGCCGGCCTCACATTCTGCGCGCACCTCGTGCGCTGGGGCGAGCGGATCGTGCCGCTCGGCGAAAGCAATGCCGAGCTGCCGCCCTGCGACCGCAGCGGCCTGAAGATCGTGCAGGACATCATCGCCTCGAAGGGTCCGCACGCATGACGCCCGAAGAAGCCGCCACCGCCCGCCGCCGGATACTGCCGGTCGTGGCGATGGCGTTGTTCATCGACTCCATGGGCATCGGCATCGTGCTGCCGGTCGCGCCGAAGCTCGTGATGGAGCTCACCGGCCTCAGCCTGAGCGAGGCTGCGCCGATCGGCGGCTGGCTCATCGTCGCCTACGCGCTGATGCAGTTCCTGTTCTCGCCAGTGCTCGGCAACCTGTCCGATCGCTACGGCCGCAAGCCCATCCTGCTCGCCTCGCTCGCCGCGCTGTCGGTCGACTACCTCATCATGGGCCTCGCGCCGACGCTGTTCTGGCTGTTCGTCGGCCGCCTGGTCGCCGGGTTCGCCGGCGCCACGTTCGCGACCGCGAACGCAGTGGTCGCCGACCTGGTGCCGCAGGCCGAGCGGGCGAAGTACTTCGGCCTGAACGGCGCGGCCTTTGGCATGGGCTTCATCGTCGGTCCGGTGATCGGCGGGCTGCTGGGGCAATACGGCTCGCGCGTGCCGTTCTTCGCCGCAGCGGTGTTCACGGCCATCAATTTCCTGATCGCGCTCGCCGTGCTGCGCGAAACGCTGCCCGAATCGAACCGGCGCGCGTTCTCGGCGCGCCGCGCGAACGTGTTCGGCGCGATCCGCTCGCTGCGACCGATCCCCGGCGCGATGATGCTGCTGTTCGTGCTGTTGATGTACCAGGTTGGCCACGACGCCCTGCCCTCGTCCTGGGCCTGGGTGACGATGGCGAAGTTCGGCTGGGCCGAGCGCGAAGTGGGCCTGTCGCTGGCCGTACTCGGCGTCGGAATCGCAATCGTGCAGGGTGGCCTCGTCGGCCTGTTCACGCGCAAGTTCGGCGAGCCGACGACGGTCTACATCGGGCTGCTCGGCGGTGCGCTGGGCTTCCTCGGCTACGCGTTCGCACCGACGCCCGGGCTGATGTTCGCCGCCATGCCGCTCGCCTGCCTGCTCGGCCTGACGATGCCGTCGGTGCGCGCGATGCTGTCGCGGGCCGTGCCGGCCAATGCCCAGGGCGAGCTGCAGGGGGCGATCGGCGGCATCGTCAGCTTCACGGCGATCGTCACGCCGTTCACGATGACCCACCTGTTCAGTGCCGCGACCGCGCCGGGCTCGACCCTGCACCTGCCGGGCGCGCCGTTCGCCGCCGGCGCGCTGGCGCTGCTGGTCGGGGTGGTCGCGTTCACGCGCACCTCCGGCGCGCTGGAGGCGGCGCGACGCGCCCGCATCACGGCGGAGGCGCGTGGACGGGCCTAAAGAAAACGGCCCGCGAAGTCACCTTCGCGGGCCGCCGACCTGTGCCTCGTTTCGCCTGGCGCGGACTGCCGACAACCGCCTATTTGCGGGTGGTCGTTTTCTTCTTCTTGGCCGCTGCCTTCTTGGCGCGAGCCGGATCCTTCGGGCGGGACTTGCCGAAAGAGCCCTGGTAGATCTTGCCGCGCTTCGTCCTAGGATCGCCCTTGCCCATCTTCGACTCCAACCGTATGAACGGTGCGCAGTCTAGCGCGGCTCAGCGGTAGCGCGCGAGTATCTTCTCCAGCGCCTTCGAGCCCGGCGAGAGCTTCGCCATCGGCAGCCGGTTCAGCGCCATGTCCGGCGTGCGATTCAGGGTGTGGAACTCGGTCTGCTCGGTCGGCCGGCAGTGCAGCAGGCCAGTGAGGTATTCGCTGCGGTTGATGTGTTCCTGCACGTAGCTGTGGGCCGCAGGCGAGTCGGTCGGGTCGTAGTCCTCGGCGAGCTTGCGCAGCAGGATCCGGCTGCCGTCGTGCAACATCACCGGCGTCGACTCGCCCGGGCCATAGTCGGTGGTGATCTCGCGCTCGAACGGCACGAAGTCGGCATGCACGATCGGCTCGTAGTGCTCGCGGGTGTAGGCGTAGCTCTTGGTCGAGCCCTCGTGGTCGTTGAAGGTGACGCAGGGCGAGAGGATGTCGATGAAGGCGAAGCCCGGGTACTTCAGGCCCGCCTGGATCAGCGGCACCAGCTGCGCCTTGTCGCCCGAGAAGCTGCGCGCGACGAAGCCCGCGCCGAGGTTCAGCGCCAGCAGCACCGGATCGATCGGCGGCTGCTGGTTCACTTCGCCCTTCTTGGCCCTGGTGCCGATGTCGGCGGACGCCGAGAACTGGCCCTTGGTCAGGCCGTAGACGCCGTTGTTCTCGATGAGATACAGCATGTTCACGTTGCGGCGGATCGCGTGGCAGAACTGCCCCAGACCGATCGACAGCGAGTCGCCGTCGCCCGAGACGCCGACATAGTAGAGCTCGCGGTTCGCGGCGTTCGCGCCCATCGCGATCGAGGGCATGCGGCCGTGCACCGAGTTGAAGCCGTGGCCGCCGCTGACGAAATACGCAGTGGTCTTCGACGAGCAGCCGATCCCCGAGAGCTTCACGACGTTCTCGGGCCGCGCCGCGACGCCCCAGCAGGCTTCAATGATGGCGGCGGTGATCGAATCATGGCCGCAGCCAGCGCACAGGGTCGACAAGGCGCCCTCGTAGTCGCGTCGGGTGAGCCCGAGCGCGTTCTTTGGCAGGCTCGGGTGCGCGATCTTAGGCTTCGGGATGAAGGTCATGGCGTGTTTCCTCCGATGGCGACACGGCCCTCGCGCACTTCACCGACCTCGGCGAGCACGCCGTTGACGATGAACTGCGAGGAGACCGGCAGCCCGCTGTAGTGCAGGAGCGAGCGCAGCTTCGACTTCTCGACCTGCGTTTCCAGTGTCAGCAGCGAGCGCATCTGCGCGTCGCGGTTCTGCTCGACCACGAACACGAGGCGATGCGCCGCGAGGAACTTCTCGACTTCCTCGCCGAACGGGAAGGCCTTGATCCGCAGGTAGTTCAGCGGGATGCCCTGGCGACGCAGCACGTCGAGCGCCTCGCGCACCGCGCCGTCGCTGCTGCCGAAGGCAACCAGGCCGAGCTCGATCCGCGAATCCTGCTGCACCAGCGGCGCGGGCACGAGCTTCCTGGCGGTGGCGAACTTGCGCAGCAGCCGGTCGAGCACGATCTGGTATTCGGCCGAATCCTCGGTGTAGGTGCCGAGCTGCGTGTGGCCCGAGCCGCGCGTGAAGTACGCGCCCTTCGGGTGCACGCCCGGGAAGGTGCGATAGGGGATCCCGTCCTCGTCGCTGTCGAGGTAGCGGTAGAACTTCTCCATCTTCTCGAGCTCGGCCTTACCGTAGACCTTGCCGCGGTCCGGCTGCCAGTCGTCGTCCCACTTCAGGTCGCGACACATCCAGTCGTTCATGCCGATGTCGAGGTCGGAGAGCACCATCACCGGCGTCTGCAGGCGCTCGGCGAGGTCGAAGGCCTGCACCGCCATGTAGAAGCATTCCTCGGGGTTCGAGGGATAGAGGCAGACGTGCTTGGTGTCGCCGTGCGAGGCGTAGGCGGCGGAGATCAGGTCGCACTGCTGCGTGCGCGTCGGCATGCCGGTCGAAGGGCCCACGCGCTGCACGTCGAACACCACCGCGGGGATTTCCGCGTAATACGCCAGGCCCAGGAACTCGCTCATCAGCGAGATGCCGGGCCCGGAGGTGGAGGTGAAAGCGCGCGCGCCGTTCCAGCTGGCGCCCAGCACCATGCCGATCGCGGCGAGCTCGTCTTCGGCCTGGATGAACGCGAAGTTGGCGCGGCCGGTCTCGGGATCGATGCGCCACTTGTCGGCGAAGCCCTTGAACGCATCCATCAGCGAGGTGGACGGCGTGATCGGGTACCAGCCCGCGACGGTGGCGCCCGCGTAGACGGCGCCTAGGCCGGCGGCGGTGTTGCCGTCGATCATGATGTGGCCGGCGGTGAGGTCCATCCTCTCGACCCGCAGTGGCAGCGGGCAAGGGAAGTTAGCCTTGGCGTAGTCGTAGCCGAGCTGGATCGCCTGCATGTTCGAGTCGACCAGCGCCGGCTTCTTCGCGTAGGTCTCGGCCAGCAGCGCGCGGATCGTCGCGAGGTCCAGGTCGAGCAGTGCCGCGAGCGCGCCGGCGTAGCAGATGTTCTTCATCAGGATGCGGGTGCGCACGCCCTTGAAGGCCTCGTTGCAGAGCCTCGCCAGCGGCACGCCGATCACGGTGATGTCGTCGCGGCGCAGCAGCGCCGGGCGCGGCCAGGTCGAGTCGTAGATCAGGTAGCCGCCGGGCGCGACATCGCGCAGGTCGCGCGCGTAGGTCTCGGCGTTCATCGCCACCATGACGTCGATCTTGCCGGAGCGGGCCACGTAGCCGTCCTTCGAGATGCGGATCTCGTACCAGGTCGGCAGGCCCTGGATGTTGGACGGGAAGTAGTTCTTGCCCATCACCGGGATGCCGCTGCGGAAGATCGACTTCATCAGCAGCGAGTTGGCGCTCGCCGAGCCGGTGCCGTTGACCGTGGCGATCTTGATCACGAAATCGTTGACGCGTGAGGAGGCGGGAGACATGAGGCCTCTACTGGAATTCCAGTGTCAGTGAAGCGATGTGGCGCGGGGCGTCAGGCGCTCTTGAGGCCCGCGGCGGCGCTGGCCGACGGCTGGTCGACGGCATGCGGCCACTTGATGTTCGATTTCTGCATGTCCCAGGCGGCGGTCGGGCAGCGCTCGGCGCAGAGGCCGCAGTGCACGCAGACGTCCTCGTCCTTCACCATCACCCGCCCGGTGTGCTTCAGCGGACCGCTGACGTAGAGCGCCTGCGTCAGATTGGTCGCGGGCGCCTTCAGCCGCGTGCGCAGCTCGGCCTCCTCGCCGTTCGGCGTCATCGTCAGGCAGTCGACCGGGCAGATGTCGATGCAGGCGTCACACTCGATGCAGAGCTTGGCGTCGAACACCGTCTGCACGTCGCAGTTGAGGCAGCGCTGCACTTCCTCGACCGCCTGCTCGGCCGTGAAACCGAGCTCGACCTCGATGTTGATCTTCTTGAAGCGCTCCTTCAGCGACACGTGCGGCATCAGGCGCCGCTCGACGGCGCTGTATTCGTTCGAATACGACCACTCGTGCATGCCCATCTTGCGGCTCTGCAGGTTCATGCCAGGCTTGAGCCGCTCGGCGACCGACAGGCCCTGGCAGTGCTGGTGCACCGAGATCGCGGCCTGGTGGCCATGCTCGACCGCCCAGATGATGTTCTTCGGGCCGAACGCGGCGTCGCCGCCGAAGAAAACGCCCGGGCGCGTGCCCTCGAACGTGGTCGGATCGACCTTCGGCACGTCCCACTGGTCGAACTCGATGCCGAGGTCGCGCTCGATCCAGGGGAACGCGTTCTCCTGGCCGATCGCGAGGATCACGTCGTCGGCCTCGAGGAACTCCTCGGCAACGACGCGCTCGGCAGTGATGCGGCCGTTCGCATCGGTGTCGTATTCCATCAGGTCGAACATCATGCCCTTGAGCTTGCCGCCTTCGAGGACGAAGCTCTTCGGCGAGCGGTTGATGACGATCTGGACGTTCTCTTCCTCGGCGTCCTCGAGCTCCCATTCGGAGGCCTTGAAGAACTGGCGCGGCTTTCGCGCCATCACCTTGACGCTCTTCGCGCCGAGGCGCAGCGAGCTGCGGCAGCAGTCCATCGCGGTGTTGCCGACGCCGATGATCAGCACCTTGCCGCCGATCGCCTTGACGTGGTCGAACGCGACCGACTCGAGCCAGGCGATGCCGATGTGGATGTTGGCGGCGCCTTCCTGCCGCCCCGGCAGCTTCAGCTCCTTGCCCTTCGGGGCGCCGGAGCCGACGAACACGGCGTCGAAGCCGCCTTCGTCGAGCAGCCGCTTCATGGAGTCGATCTTGTGGCCGAGCTTCAGCTCGACGCCCATGCCGACGATCGCGCCGATCTCCTCGTCGAGCACGCCCTGCGGCAGCCGGAACGAGGGGATGTTGGTCCGCATCAGGCCGCCCGGCTCGCCGAACTGCTCGAAGATCGTGACTTCGTAGCCGAGCGGCATCAGGTCGTTGGCGACCGTCAGCGAGGCGCAGCCGGCGCCGATGCAGGCGACCTTGCGGCCGTTCTTGACCTGCGGAATCGGCGGCAGGCGATCGAGGAAGTCGTCCTTGTGGTCGGCCGCGACGCGCTTCAGGCGGCAGATCGCGACCGGCTTCTTCTCGACGCGCCCGCGGCGGCAGGCCGGCTCGCAAGGCCGGTCGCAGACCCGGCCGAGGATGCCCGGGAAGACGTTGGACTCTCGATTGACGAGGTAGGCGTCGGTGAACCGACCCTGCGCGATGAGCCGGATGTATTCCGGAACGTCGGTGTGGGCTGGGCAGCCCCACTGGCAATCGACGACCTTGTGAAAGTAGTCCGGGTGGGACGTGTCCGTGGGGTTCATTTAAAGTCGAGTATCGGCGAGCGGATTCAAAATGTCACCGCGCCAATACTTGTATGCAAAGCAAAAAGCAACACGGGACCGAGGAACGCAATGCGCACTGAGCCGCCTGCCACGCCGACCGAGATCAAGCTGCGCCGCCAGTCGCGCCTGCTCGAGGTCGCCTTCGACGACGGCAGCCGCTTCGAGCTGCCACTGGAATTCCTGCGCGTGCATTCGCCCTCGGCCGAGGTCAAGGGCCACGGGCCGGGCCAGGAAACGCTGGTGCTCGGCAAGCAGAACGTCGGCCTGAAGGACATCGAGCCGGTCGGACAGTACGCGGTGCGCCTGGTGTTCGACGACGGCCACGATACCGGGCTCTACAGCTGGAAATACCTGCACGAGCTCGGCCGGGAGCGCGACACGCTCTGGGCGCGGTATCTGCAGCGGGTGGCCGACGCAGCCGCGAAGGGGTAGGCGCAACAGGATGCGAGTCGGCTGCGCGCGCGGCGCGCGCGACCGATACAATCGTGCCTCCGCAGCAGGATTCCCATGACCGCCCCGCCCGACGACAAGAAGACGACGCATTTCGGTTTCCAGGACGTTTCCTGGTCCGAAAAGGCCGCGCGCGTGCGCGGCGTGTTCGATTCGGTCGCACCGAAATACGACCTGATGAACGACCTCATGTCCGGCGGCATGCACCGGCTGTGGAAGCAGTTCACGCTGTCGCAGACGCAGTTGCGGCCGGGGCAGCGGGCGCTCGACGTCGCGGGCGGCACCGGCGACCTGGCGCGTGGCATGTCGAAGCAGGTCGGCGATCGCGGCCTGGTGGTGCTCAGCGACATCAACGGCGCAATGCTGTCGCGCGGCCGTGACCGACTGCTCGACGCCGGCCTCGTCCAGGGGCTCGACTTCGTTCAGGCCAACGCCGAGAAGCTGCCGTTCGCCGACTCGAGCTTCGACTGCGTGACGATCGGCTTCGGCCTGCGCAACGTCACCGACAAGCCGGCGGCGCTGGCCTCGATGCGGCGCGTGCTGCGCCCAGGCGGCCGGCTGATCGTGCTGGAGTTCTCGCAGCCGGTGGCGCCGGGCCTGAAGCCGCTCTACGACACTTATTCCTTCCGTGTGCTGCCGGTGCTCGGCAGGCTGGTGGCGGGCGACGACGCGAGCTACCGCTACCTCGCCGAGTCGATCCGCAGGCACCCCGACCAGGAGACCCTGCTCGGCCTGATGCGTGACGCCGGTCTCGAGGACTGCCGCTACCACAACCTCGCCGGCGGCATCGTCGCCGTGCACCGCGGCTACCGCTACTGACCGCGTGCTCACCGGCGTCATCGAGAACCTGCTGAACCGCGGCCTCGGCGCCTCGCCGCGGGCGCGCGAGTTGTGCGCGGAGCTGCGCGAGCGGCGCATCGCGATCACGATGAGCGGCACGCCGCTGCGCATCGCCGTCGAGTCGACCGGCGACTCGCTGCGCCTGTCGCGCGACGCCGATGGCGAGTTCCAGGCCGAGATCGAGGGCAGCCCGGTCAACCTCGTCGCCCTCGCCGGCCCGCAACCCGAGGCGCTGCTGCAGCGCGGCGCGGTGAAGATCCGCGGCGACGTCGAGCTCGCGCAGCGCTATCGCGAACTCGCGCTGCTGCTGCGTCCTGATTTCGAGGAAGAGCTGTCGCGCTTCGTCGGCGACGCGCCCGCCCACCAGGTGATGCGTCTGGCCCTCGGGGCGTTCGCGTTCGGGCGGCGCGCCGTCTCGACCACCGCGCTGAACGCCGCGGAATACCTCGCCCACGAGAGCGGCGATCTCGTGCCGCGCGCCGAGGCCGAGGTGTTCTTCGAAGGCGTGGACCGGCTGCGGGAAGACCTCGATCGCTTCGAGGCGCGGCTCGCACTGCTCGAGCGGCAGGCCGGCGCCGATGCGTCGGACTCTCCGGCCAGCGCACCGTGAAGCTGCGCGTGCTCGCCCGGCTGGTGGAGATCCAGCGCGTGCTCGTGCGCCACGGGCTCGATGAGTTCGTCCGCGCCACCCACCTCTATCGGCCGCTGCGCTTCCTGTTCCTGCTCTCGCCCTGGGTCTGGTTCGAGCGCCTCAGGCGCGCGCCGCGCGGCGAGCGGCTGCGCCTCGCGCTCGAGGAGCTCGGGCCGATCTTCATCAAGTTCGGCCAGGCCGTCTCGACGCGTCGCGACCTGCTGCCGACCGACATCGCCGACGAGCTCGCGAAGCTGCAGGACCGGGTGCCGCCGTTCGACGGCCGTCTCGCCCGCGAGACGGTCGAACGCGCCTACGGCAAATCGATCACTGAGGTCTTCTCGAGCTTCGACGAGATACCGCTCGCCGCTGCCTCGATCGCGCAGGTGCACGTGGCGCGCTTCCTCGATGGGCGCGAGGTGATCATCAAGGTGCTGCGGCCCGGGATGCGCGAGATCATCGAGCGCGACCTCGAGGTGCTGCACGCGCTCGCCAGGCTGGCGGCCGCGAATTCTCCCGAGGCGCGCCGGCTACGCATCACGGAGATCGTCGACGAATACGAGAAGACGATCTTCGACGAGCTCGACCTGCAGCGCGAGGCCGCCAACGCCGCGCAGCTGCGCCGTAACTTCGAGGGCGCGCTCGACCTGCTGTACGTGCCGGAGGTGTACTGGGACTGGTGCCGCGTCGACGTGATGGCGATGGAGCGCATCCGGGGCGTTCCGATCAGCCAGATGCAGGTGCTGCGCGATGCCGGCACCAACCTCCGGCTGCTGGCCGAGAACGGCGTGAAGATCTTCTTCACGCAGGTGTTCCGCCACAACTTCTTCCACGCCGACATGCACCCCGGCAACATCTTCGTGATCATCGACGACCCGGCGAAGCCGCGCTATGCGGCGGTCGACTTCGGCATCGTCGGCACGCTCGACCCGCGCGACCAGCACTACCTCGCCGAGAACTTCATGGCGGTGTTCGACCGCGACTACCGGCGCGTCGCGGTGCTGCACGTCGAATCCGGCTGGGTGCCCGCGGACACCCGCGTCGACGAGATGGAATCGGCGATCCGCACCGTGCTCGAGCCGATCTTCAACAAGCCGCTGAAGGACATTTCCTTCGGCACGATCCTGCTGCGCCTGTTCGACATCTCGCGCCGCTTCGACATGAAGATCCAGCCGCAGCTGATCCTGCTGCAGAAGACGCTGCTGAACATCGAGGGCCTGGGGCGCGACCTCTATCCCGATCTCGACATCTGGCAGACCGCCTCGCCGATCCTGCGCCAGTGGATGGGCGAGCGCTTCACCGGCGCCACCGTGGTGCGCGATTTCCGCACCCAGCTGCCCGAGGTGCTCGAGGCGCTGCGCGTGCTGCCGACCCTGATCAAGGGCGCGGTGCAGCGCGCGCAGGATGGCACGCTGCGTCTGCGCGTCGAGGCGCAGAACATCACCACGCTGCAGCAGGCGATCCGCGAAGGCGACCGCCGACGCGATGCGATCACGATCGGCGCGGCGATCCTGCTCGGCGGCCTGGTGTGGCTCGCCATCGCGCGCGAGCCGCTTTGGCCGGGCGCTGCACTGACGGCCGGCGGTGCGCTCTGGCTGCTGCTCGCCTGGAGGCGGCGCGGCGGCTGAGACCGTGCGGCCCGCCGGTCAGTCGCGGTCGCGTGGCGCCTGGCGCGGCTCGATCCACAGTGCCCGGCCACTGGCGCACAGTTCACCGTCCTCGCCGAACAGCGCCGTGCCGGCCTCGTGCAGGCGTCCCTCGCCGCCGAGGTGCCAGCCGATCACGACCGCCGGTTCGTCGACCCGCAGGCGCCGCTCGATCCGCGCGGTCAGCTCGGCTAGCAGCATCACGCGGCCGTCCGACGCCAAGGCAAAGTAGCCCGGACAATCGAGCGCCGCCCACATGAACTGCGGCGCGATGCGCCCGTCGGCGAGCGCCAGCGACGCGTCCGGGATCCACGGCGCGGCGACGAACGCAGGTTCGCGCCGCGGCACGACCTCACCGGCGAAGATCCGCAGCCCGTCGCCGCGGCTGCGTTGCGGGCCACAGACGAAGCAACCCGGGAACACGTGCCGCTGCCAGCCGCTGAAGCGGCGCGATGCCTCGAGCGCCTCGAGACGCGACACGGCAGTCGGCACTTCGAGCTGCAGCACGGCCGGCAGCGCCTCGCCCACCGTCTCGCCGTCGTGGCGGACGATGACCCGGCCATCGTCGAATCGCTCCGCGGGCATCGCGGCCGCGAGCGGCGGCGGACGACGCAGGCGCACCTTGACCGTCCCGCTCGCGAGCGACGCCACCATGCCGGCGAAGTAGCCGCCATTGGCCGAGTCCGGCGGGCCGCAGAAGCGCGGGGCGATCGTCAGCGTCAGCGCCTGGGTCACGCGGTGGACTCGGCGCCGCAATGCCAGCAATGGGTGAACTGCCGTTCCTGCCGCTCGCCGCAGCGCTCGCAGGTCCAGTCGCGCAGCACGGTCGACGCCGGCACGCCACTGGTCGCGATCACGCGCTGCGCGAGCTCGACGTCGCGGGGGTCGAGCACGCAGAGCTCGGGCGCCACCTCGAGGAACGGCAGCTCGCCGAGCACGCTGCCGGAGTGGTAGTTGCGCACATGGCAGGGAATTCCCCGTTCGGCAAGCAGGTTGCGATAGTGCATCACGTCCTGCAGGCCGAGCGAGCGGTAGACGCAGATCACCCGATGGCCCTCGGGCGGGCGTCTCCGAGCCGGGTAGCGGCGTTCCAGAGCAGCAGCGACAGGATGGCTGCCACCGTCGAGCCCACCGTCAGCCACTGCAGCGCGCCGTGGATCGCCGGCACGACGAGGCCGATCATCGCGCTGGCCACCAGCAGCTGGATGAAGGTCTGCGCCGAAGCGGCCGTGCCGCGAGTGGCCGGGAACATGTCGAGGATCCGCAGCGTCAGCACCGGGAACACCAGCTGCACGCCCAGCGAACTCGTCATCATCAGCAGCTGCTGCACGAGGATCGGCATGCCCGGGTCGAGCAGCGCATGCAGCAGCGCCGCAGTGCCGGAAGCGCCGATCGTGACGCCGAAGCCGATCTTCACCTGCCGCGACTGCGAAATGCGCCCGGCCATGCGGCCCGAGACCAGTGCACCGAGCGTGAAGCCGCCGATGATCGGCACGAACAGCCAGTGGAACTGGGTTTCGTCGAGATGCCAGTTGTCGAGCACGATCGATGGCGCCGAGCCGACGTAGGCCAGCACCGCGCCGAAGTTCAGGCCCCCCGCCAGCGAGATCAGCAGGAACTCGCGGGTACGCAGGATCCGGCCGGTCAGCATCACCAGCCCGCCGAGGCCGAGCGCCGAGCGGCGCTGCGGCGGCAGCGTCTCCGGCAGCCGCCACCAGGACGCGAGCAGCACGCCGAGCCCCAGCACGAACAGAAAGCCGAACACGGCCCGCCAACCGAAGGCCACGTGGATCCAGCCACCGATCACCGGCGCCAGCGCCGGTGCGACGCTGAAGATCATCGTCACGGCGCTCATCAGCCTCTGCGCTTCCGGCCCGTCGTAGAGATCGCGGATCACGGCACGTCCAACCGTGAGACCCGCGCCCGCGGTCATGCCCTGCAGCGCGCGGAACGCCAGCAGCGCCAGGAAGCCCGGCGCGAACGCGCAGGCCAGCGAGGCGAGCGCATAGAGGCCCATCCCCCAAAGCACGACCACGCGCCGCCCGAAGGAATCCGACAGCGGGCCATGCACGAGGGACATCACCGCGTAGGGCAGCATGTAGGCGGTCAGCGTCTGCTGGATCGACAGATCGCTGAGGCGGAACTCCGCCTGCATCGCGCGGAACGACGGGAAGAAGGTGTCGATCGAGAACGGGCTGACCATCGACAGCAGCGCCAGCAGTGCCGCCAGCCCGAGCGGCACTGCACTGCGGACGGCGGTGTTCAACTTGGCGCCCGCAGCGCGTCGAGCCATGCGGTCGGATCCTCGCCGCGCTCGAGCACCTCGACCAGCGCCGAGCCGACCACGACGCCATCGACGTGGCCGCGCAGGCGCTCCACCTGCTCGCGCGAGCGGATGCCGAAGCCGGCGCAGACCGGAACGTCGCCCGCGTTATGCTTCACGCGCGCGAGATAGTCGACGACCGAATCGGGCACGACGACGTTCTTGCCGGTGGTGCCGGTCATCGTGACCGCGTAGATGAAGCCCTGGCTCGCCGCGCAGACCAGCGCCATGCGCGCATCGAGCGTGACCGGCGTGACCATCTGTACCATCGCGACGCCGGTGCGATCGAGCGCGGCGCGCAGTTCCTCGCCCTCGTCGAACGGCAGGTCGGGCACGATGAAGCCGCAGACGCCGGCCTCGGCGGCGTCGCGCGCGAGGCGCTCGTAGCCATAGCTGAGCAGCGGGTTCAGGTAGCTCATCAGGATCAGCGGCGCCGCGGGCCGCTGCATCGCACGCAGTTCGGCGAGGATCCAGCGCAGGCTGACGCCCTGCTTCAGCGCCTCCTGGCTCGAGCGCTGGATCGTCACGCCGTCGGCCATCGGGTCGGTGAACGGCACGCCGATCTCGACCACGTCGGCGCCGGCCGCGACCGCCGCGAGGTGCTCGCGGAACAGCTTCGCGCTCGGATAGCCCGCCGTCAGGAACGCGACGATCGCCGGCTCACCGGGCGTGCGCGGCGCGCGGATCGCCGCCGCGATGCGCTCGCGCGGCAGGGCCGCCGCGCCACTGGCGCTGCCGCCGGCCGCGCCAGCCATCGGCGCGCCCGGGGTGCTCACTTGAGCACCGTCCGCTGCAGGGTCGGCATGTCCTTGTCGCCGCGACCCGAGAGACAGAGGATCACGTGCTTGCCGGCGTTGCTGCGTGCCCAGCGCTTCACGCCGAAGAACGCATGCGCCGTCTCGAGCGCCGGCAGGATGCCCTCGAGCTGCGCGCATTCCTGCAGCGCCGCGAGCGCCTCGCCGTCGTCGGCGGATTCGTACTGCACGCGGCCCGCCGTCAGCAGCAGCGCGTGCTCGGGGCCGACACCCGGATAGTCGAGGCCCGCCGAGATCGAGTCGGTCTCCTGGATCTGGCCTTCCTCGTCCTGCAGCAACAACGAATAGCAGCCCTGCAGCACGCCGGGACGGCCGTAGGTGAGGCTCGCGGCGTTCTCGCCGAGCCCGGTGCCGCGGCCGCCCGCCTCGACGCCGATGATCTGCACGCTGCGATCCGGCACGAAGGCGTGGAACATGCCGATCGCATTCGAGCCGCCGCCGACGCAGGCGAACACGGCATCCGGCAGCGTGCCGTGCGACTTCAGGAACTGCGCACGCGCCTCGCGACCGATGATCGACTGCAGCTCGCGCACGAGATAGGGATAGGGATGCGGGCCGACCGCAGAGCCGAGCAAATAGAACGTGCCGGAAGGATCGGCGACCCAGTCGCGCAGCGCTTCGTCGATCGCCGCGCGCAGCGTCTGGTCGCCCCCGGTGACCGGCACCACGGTCGCGCCGAGCAGGCGCATGCGCCCGACGTTCGGCGCCTGGCGCTCCATGTCGATCGCGCCCATGTAGACGGTGCAGGGCAGGCCGAGCCGCGCACAGGCCGCGGCGCTCGCGACACCGTGCTGGCCGGCACCAGTCTCGGCGACGATGCGCTTCGCGCCCAGCCGCTGCGCGAGCAGCGCCTGGCCGAGCGCGTTGTTGATCTTGTGCGCGCCGGTGTGCGCGAGGTCCTCGCGCTTCAGCCACACCTGCGCGCCCCAGGCCGCGGAGAGCCGCGGCGCGAACGTGAGCGCGGTCGGCCGCCCGACCCAGCTCGCGAGCTCGGCGCCGAGCTGCGCCTGGAAATCGGCGCGATGCAGATGCTCGCGGATGCCGGCCTCGAGGCGATCGAGCGCGGGGATCAGCGTCTCCGGCACGTAGCGGCCACCATAGGGACCGAAGCGGCCACGGCAATCGGGGAACTTGCCCGCGATCTCATCGGCGAGCAGGCGCTCACGTTCGGCGGGGGGAGGCAGGGCGATCATGCTTTCAACTCCAGCGACGCGGCACGCGTCGCATTCACGAATTCGAGGATCAGCGCCGGCGACTTCAGGCCGGGCCGCGATTCGACACCGCTCGAGACGTCGACACCGTAAGGGCGCACACGCTCGACGGCCATTGCGACGTTCGCGGCGCGCAGCCCGCCGGCGAGCACCAGTCGGGTCTGCGCCGCGAGCTCGCGGGCGCGATCCCAGTCGGCGGTCGCGCCGGTGCCGCTGACGGGCCCTTCGAACAGCAGCCGCTCCGGCAGGGGTTGCGGCAGCGCCGCGCCAGCGCGCACGACCGGCAGCACCGGGCAACTCACCGCAGCTGGCGACCATTGCGCTAGATCCGTGGCGTCAGTCTGCAGCAGATCGGGCCGAAACACGGTGAGAATCTGCTGCAGCCACCGGAGATCGGGATGCTGGGTCACCGCGACGCAGGCGACGCGCCCGCGCGCCGGCGCTGCGAGTTCGCAGGCCCGCTCCGGGGTCACCTGGCGCACCGAGGGCGCGAACACGAAGCCGATCGCCTCGACGCCGGCGGCGAGCGCCGCCTCGACCGCCTCGGGACTCGTCATGCCGCAGACCTTGATCCACATCGCGAGCTGCCCGTCTCAGGCCGGCACGCCGCGGCGCGGCCGGCGGCCGAGCGCCAGGCGCGCCGCCTCGAGCATCGCCGCCGCCAGCGCCCGCGGCTCGCCGCCGGCCATCAGCGCGCTGCCGACCAGCGCGAGGTCATAACCGGCGCGCGCCATCCGCGCGGCATCGTCGGCGGTCGCGACACCGCTTTCGGCGACTCGCGGCACGTCTCCCGGCAACCGCGATGCGAGCGCCTCCAGGCGCCCGGGGACCACCTGCAACGTCACCAGGTCGCGGCAGTTGACGCCCACCAGCAGGGCCTCGCCCTGATCGCGGGGCGCCTTGCCGTGGCCACGGCGCGCCTCGATGATCTCGCGGGCGAGCTCGATCTCCGCTTCGTCGAAGGTCTCGAGCAGCACGAACAGGCCCTGCGCGAGCGCTTCGTCGACCAGCGCTTCGAGCGCCGCCCGCGGCAGCATCCGCAGGATCACCAGCACGCCGCCGGCGCCGGCGGCGCGCGCTTCGAGCACCTGGTAGGGATCGACGAGGAAGTCCTTGCGCATCGCCGGCACCTGCGGCATCGCCAGCGCGAGCGCCGCCTGCTCCAGGTGGCGCATCGAGCCGTCGAAGCGCGACGGCTCGGTCAGCACCGACACCGCTGCGGCGCCGCCAGTGGCATAGCCGAGCACCCGCGCGCCGACGTCTTCACTCGCGGCCGCGCGCAACTGGCCGACGGCCGGCGAGCGCAGCTTCATCTCGGCGATCAGGTCGAAGCCCTCGCGCGAGAGGCGCAGCGGTGGCGGCGGCGGCAGGCGCGAAAGAAACTCGCGCAACTGCACTTCGCTGCGCAGCTGCCGCGCGCATTCGCAGCGCACGCGGCTCGACTGCGCCATCTGCGCGAGGAAATCCTCGCTCATGGGTGCGCACCCGCGCCGAAGGCCGCGAGCGCCTCGAGCACGCGCGCGGCCGAGCCGTCGTCGAGCGCGCGGCTCGCGCGTGCGACGCCTTCGAGCGGCCCGGCCACCGCGCCGGTCAGCTCGAGCGCGAGCGCCGCGCCGAGCAGCAGCGCGTCGCGGTGCGCGCCGCGGTCCTCGCCGCGCAGCACCGCGCGCAGCGCACGCGCATTGGCCGCCGCATCGCCGCCCGCGAGCGCCTCGGGCCGGCAGGTGGCGAGTCCGAATCCCGCCGGCGTCCGGGTCGAAGGCCGCACCTCGCCATCGCGCACGTCGAACAGCGTGAACGGGCCGATCGGCGTCGGCTCGTCCCAGCCCTCGGCGCCATGGACCACGAACGCGCGGCGGATCGACATCCCGGCGAGCGCCTCGGCCATCAGCTCGGCGACCTCGGCGCTGTAGGCGCCGATCAGGTGATATGGCGGCGCGGCCGGGTTGGTGAGGGGCCCCAGGATGTTGAACACGGTGCGCACGCCGAGCGCCTGGCGCACCGGCGCCAGCGCCTTCATCGCCGGATGGAAATGCGGCGCGAACAGGAACGTGAAATTGCTCGCCTGCAGGCAGGCGCCGGCCGCGGCCTCGTCGAGCGGCAGCTTCAGCCCCAGCTGCTCGAGCACGTCGGCGCTGCCGCAGCGGCTCGAGACCGAGCGGTTGCCGTGCTTGATCACCGGCACGCCGCAGGCCGCGACCAGCAGCGCAGTGCCGGTCGAGAGGTTCAGGCTGCCCGAGGCATCGCCACCGGTGCCGACGATGTCGATCGCGCCGAGATCCTCCGGCACCTGCGGCTGCCGTGCCAGCGCGCGCATCGCGGCGGCGAAGCCGCGCAGCTCGGCGGCCACGACGCCCTTGGCGCGCAGCGCGGCGAGCATCGCGCCGGCCATCGCCGCTGGCAGCTCGGACTGCGTCAACGCGCGCAACACTTCCTGCGCCTCGGCTTCGGTCAGGTCGCGGCCCTCGAGCACCTGCTCCAGCCAGGCCTTCATGCGCGCGCTCCGCCACGCTCGCGCAGGAAATTCGCCATCAGCATCGGCCCCTGCGGCGTCAGCACGCTCTCGGGGTGGAACTGCACGCCCTCGACCATCAGCTCGCGATGCCGCACGCCCATGATCTCGCCCTCGGGCGTCCTCGACGTGACCAGCAGCTCCGGCGGCAGCGAATCGGGCTGCGCGATCAACGAGTGGTAGCGCCCGACTTCGCAGTGCGGCGGCAGGCCCGCGTAGAGTTCGCGCCCGTCGTGCTCGATCACGGAGGTCTTGCCGTGCATCAGCCGCCCGGCGCGCACCACCTTGCCGCCGAAGGCCTCGACGATCGACTGGTGCCCGAGGCAGACGCCGAACACCGGCACGCGGCCCGCGAACGCGCGGATCATCGCGATCGAGACGCCCGCGTCCTGCGGCGTGCCCGGCCCCGGCGAGATGCACAGGTGCGTCGGCTGCAGCGCGAGCGCGGCCGCCACGGTGATTTCGTCGTTGCGCCGCACGTCGACCTCGGCGCCGCAGACCAGGAAGGCCTGCACCAGGTTGTAGGTGAACGAATCGTAGTTGTCGATCAGCAGCAGGCGCTGCCCGCCGCTGTTCGCGGCCTGGAACGTGGTCACAATCCCTCCTGCGCAATCGCCAGTGCCCGGGCGGCCGAGCCGCTCTTGGCGAACACTTCCTCGTATTCGGATTGCGGCACGCTGTCGGCGACGACGCCCGCGCCGGCCTGGTAGCTGTATTCGTCGCCGCGGAACACCAGCGTGCGGATCGTGATCGCCTGGTCCATGTCACCCTGCGCGCCGAAATAGCCCACCGTGCCGCCGTACAGGCCGCGCGGCACTGGCTCGAGCTCGTTGATGATCTCCATCGCACGCACCTTCGGCGCGCCGACCAGCGTGCCGGCGGGAAACGTCGCCGCGAACAGGTCGAACGCATCGCGTCCGGGCGCGAGCTCGCCATTGACGCCGCTGACGATGTGCATCACGTGGCTGTAGCGCTCGATCGAGCGATACGGATCGACGTGCACGCTGCCGGCGCGCGCGACGCGGCCGAGGTCGTTGCGCGCCAGGTCCACCAGCATCACGTGCTCGGCATTTTCCTTCGGATCCGCCAGCAGTTCGAGCTCGCGCCGCCGGTCTTCCTCGGCCTGCGCGGCGCGCGGCCGCGTGCCGGCGATCGGCCGTAGCTGCGCCTGCCCACCCGAGAGCTTCACCAGCGCCTCGGGCGAGGAGCCGACCACGGTGACGTCGCCGAGCGCGCAGTAGTACATGTAGGGCGACGGGTTGATCAGCCGCAGCGCGCGATACACCTGGAACGGATCGAGATCGTGCCGGCCGCCGAAGCGCACCGAGAGCACCAGCTGGTAGACGTCGCCGGCGGCGATGTATTCCTTGGTGCGGGCGACGCCGTCGAGGAACTGCGCCTGCGACATCGAGGCCACTGCGGGCGAACAGGTTCCCGCGCGCGCCTGCTCCGTGGGCAGCCCGCCGCGCAGCGCGCGGATCACCTCGCGCCGCAGTGACTGGCGCTCCGCTTCGCTGCCCGCATGCAGCAGCGCGATGCCGCGCGTCAGGTGGTCGAACACCAGCAACGACTGCGGCGCGACGTAGTGCAGGTCCGGCACCGGCAACGGGTTCGCAACACGTCGCGGCAGCTTCTCGAAGTAGCGCACCACGTCGTACGACGCATAGCCGACCAGACCGCCGGCGAGCGGAAAGCCCGGCGCCGCGCCCTCGGCGGTCGGCCGCGGCGCGCGCGACAGCGCGTCGCGCAAGGCACGCAGCAGCTCGTGCTGGTCCAACGGCACGCCATAGGCCTTCCCGCCCGACCACAGCCCGTCGCGGTCGAGCCGCAGCTCCATCGCCGCACCGAAGCCGACGAAGGAATAGCGGCCGAGGCGTTCACCGCCCTCGACGCTCTCGAGCAGGAAGCTGGGGCGGAACGCCTTCAGCTTGATGAAAGCCGAGACCGGCGTATCCAGGTCTCCGGCGATGTCGAACGGTGGCTTCATGGGCCCTGCATTTGAAACGGACAACAAAAAACCCATCCCGGGGCGCCGGAGATGGGTTTGGGATGACTGAAACCTGCTTTGTCGTTCAGCTCGCGAGGTTGCGAGCGGACACGGCGCCCAACGCCCACTCCTTCAGGAGAGGCGCCACCAGAGGTGCAGAATGGACGGGGCCGGAACATTCATCCGGAGACTATCGCCGGACCCGGGTGGAGCCGTCAAGGCGCTGCTCGCGACATGAGACGCGAATCCTGCGCTCGAGACCGCCGCAACCAGTCTCCGGACAGTCCGGGTCCGGACGGAGCGAGGTCGGACCCCGGGGCAGCGCATTCCTCATTCGGCTCCTCGGTGGGATCGCGTACCGCCAGTCAGCGAGCGGCCGCCGCCTCCAGCTTCTGCAGCAGCACCAGCTGCCGCTGCTGCATCGCGATCAGGTCGCGCCAGGACTTCTCGCGCAGCTCATCGAACTTCTCGTGGAGCGCGAGGATTTCCATCTCGGCCTTCATGTTCACCTCGTAATCGGCCGCCGCGTTCATCCGGTCCTTCTGGTTCTGCCGGTTCTGGCTCATCAGGATGATCGGCGCCTGCACCGCGGCGATGCACGACAACGCGAGGTTCAACAGGATGAAGGGATAGGGATCGAACGGCTGCGTCGTATCGACGTTGTAGATCATCCACGCGACCAGTGTGGCGCCGAACAGGCCGAGGAACGCCCAGCTGCCGCCGAAGCCCGCGATCCGGTCCGTCGCCCGCTCGCCGAAAGTCTTGCGCTCCTGCGCCTCGCGCTCGATGTCGCGCACCACCGTCTCGCGGTTCAGGAACTTGCCGAGCACGCTGCGCTCGACGTCGGAGAGCCCGGTCGTCATCGCCTGCTGCAGCAGCGTGGTGCGATCGACCGCCGAATCGGGGGGCTGGGACACTGCCGCGACCGGCCTGGCCCGCGAGCGCGCCAGCCCCGAGCCGGCCGCGACCACTCCGGCCACGCGCAACAGCACCCCCGCAGACAGGCCGCCCAGGGCACCGAGCGCCAGATGGCCACCGAGATTGAACCGGCTGCCGGAGAGCACGAGGTGGGCGCACAGGCCGACCGCGAGACCGGTGAAGAACCACTGCCAGACGTGCATGCGTGAGCCCTCGTTGGCGCCCCGGCGCCGCACGGACTCGCCGCGGGTGCGCGTCCGGCACCTGCTGCCTACAATGGTCGGCCTCGACCCAGGAGAGCGCGATGGCCGTCGATTACGAAAAGCCCGGTGTCTTCTACCTCGGCCGAGAGTTCGACCCCGCCGCCAATGCGCTGAAGGACGACCTGGTCCTCTACGACTCGCGCGACCTCACCACGCATGCGGTCTGCGTCGGCATGACCGGCAGCGGCAAGACCGGCCTCTGCCTCTCGCTGCTCGAGGAAGCGGCGATCGACGGCGTCCCGGCGATCTGCATCGACCCGAAGGGCGACATCGCCAACCTGCTGCTGAACTTCCCCGGCCTGACGGCGCAGGAGTTCGAGCCCTGGATCGATCCAGCGGATGCGCAGCGCAAGGGCATCAGCGTCGGTGAGCTCGCCGCGAAGACCGCCGAGACCTGGAGGAACGGGCTCGCCGAATGGAACGAGCCGCCCGAGCGCATCGCGAAGCTGCGCGATGCCGCCGACGTCGCGATCTACACGCCGGGCGCCGAGACCGGCCTGCCGCTGTCGGTGCTGCGCTCATTCGCGCCGCCGCCGGCCGAGCTGCTCGCCGACTCCGCCGCGCTGCGCGACCGCGTCGGCGGGGTGGTCTCCGGACTGCTTTCTCTGCTCGGCCGGGATGCCGATCCGCTGCAGAGCCGCGAGCACATCCTGCTCGCCAACATCCTCGATAGCGCCTGGCGCGACGGCACGGCGCTCGACATGGCGGGCCTGATCGGCGCGGTGCAGAAGCCGCCGTTCGACAAGGTCGGCGCCTTCGATCTCGAGACCTTTTTCCCGGCGAAGGAGCGCCTCGCGCTTGCGATGGCGATCAACAACCTGCTCGCCTCGCCCGGGTTCTCGACCTGGATGAAGGGCGAGCCGCTCGACGTGCAGCGCCTGCTGTTCACGCCCGAGGGCAAGCCGCGCATCAGCATCATCTCGATCGCGCACCTGTCCGATCCGGAGCGCATGTTCATCGTTACTCTCGTGCTGAACGAGATGATCGCCTGGATGCGCAACCAGTCCGGCACCTCGTCGCTGCGCGCGCTGCTCTACATGGACGAGATCTTCGGCTATTTCCCGCCGAGCGCGAACCCACCGTCGAAGGTGCCGATGCTGACGCTGCTGAAGCAGGGGCGCGCCTTCGGCCTCGGCTGCGTGCTCGCGACCCAGAACCCGGTCGACCTCGACTACAAGGGCCTGTCGAACTGTGGCACCTGGATGATCGGTCGCCTGCAGACCGAGCGCGACAAGATGCGCGTGATCGAGGGCCTGGAGAGCGCGCTGGCGGGCCCGGGCGGCTTCGACCGCGCGGCACTCGAGCGGATGATGTCGGCGCTCGCGCCACGCGTGTTCCTGATGCGCAACGTGCACGACGACGGCCCGTTCCTGATGAAGAGCCGCTGGGCCTTGTCGTACCTGCGCGGCCCGCTGACCGGCACCGAGATCGCGCGCGTGATGGCGCCGCGCAAGGCTGCGCTGCGCGCGGCGCGCGCGAGCGCGGCGACGGGTCGCGGCGCAGCGGACGGCTCCAGCGGATCGGCCGGCACGGCTGCTTCCGCCGCAGGAGCCGCGAATGCGGCCGCGGCGCCACGCCCGACGCTGCCGGCCGAGGTCGGTGAGTATTTCCTCGCGCCGGCGCCCGGCGACGGCCCGGTCAGCTATCGCCCGATGGTGATGGGCGCCGCGAAGCTGCATTTCATCGACGCGAAGCTGGCGCTGGACCAGTGGTCCACGACCACCTGGCTCGCGCCGCTCTCGGACGATGGCAAGCAGGCACTGTGGGCCGAAGGTTCGGCGCACGATGGCCTGCGCGCGCAGCTGACGAAGAGTGCGGCGGCGGGCAATGCCGGATTCGCCCCGTTGCCGGCTGCCGCGCTGCGCGCCGCGACCTGGCCCGCCTACGGCAAGGGTCTCGCGGCCCACCTGTATGAGAACGTACGCAGCACCGTGCTGGTCTGCGACGCGCTGAAGGCCACATCGGCGCCGGGCGAATCCGAGGGCGATTTCCGCGCACGGCTCGCGCAGGCATCGCGCGAGAAGCGCGACAGTGCGCGCGACGCCCTCAACAAGACCTACGCCGCCCGGATCCAGGCGCTCGACGACCAGATCCGCCGCGCCGAGGATCGCGTCGCGCGCGAAGGTAGCCAGGCGAACCAGCAGAAGCTGCAGACCGCGCTGTCGGTGGGCTCGACGATCTTCGGCGCGATCTTCGGCAGCAAGCGGCTGTCGGCGAGCAGCGTCTCGCGAGCCGCGACGGCCGCGCGTTCCGCGGGCCGAATCGGCAAGGAATCCGACGACGTCGAGCGCGCGAACGAGAGCCTCGAAGTGCTGCGCCAGCGTCGCACGGACCTCGGGGCGAAGGCCCGCACCGAGCTCGAGGCCGCGACCGGAGGGCTCGAGAGCGACGCCTTGTCGCTGCGCCCGGTCGCGGTGACGCCGCGCAAATCCGACCTCGCGGTCGGCGAAGTGGCCCTGGTGTGGACGCCGTGGCGCCGTGACGCCGACGGCTTCCCGGCAGGCGCTTTCGAATGAACCGTCCAGCCAACGCGGAGCGCCATCCATGAAGGAACTGATCGACCTGCTGGTCAAGAACGTCAACGTGAACGAGAAACAGGCGCGCGGCGGCGCGGGCCTGCTGCTGAAGGTCGCGCGCGACAGGCTCGGCGCACAGCAGTTTTCGTCGCTGCTCGGCGGCGTGCCCGGGCTCGAGGACCTGATCGGCCAGGCGCCGCAGGCCGGCGGTTTCAGCAAGCTGTTCGGCGGCCTGGCGGGCTCGCTCGGCGGCAGCAACGGCGCCGTCATCGCGCAGATCGTCTCCGGCTTCGGCAGCCTCGGGCTCTCGCCCGATCATGCCAAGAGGATGGCGCCGGTGATGATGCAGTTCCTGCGCGGCAAGGTCGGCGCAGAGACTGCGGACACGCTCGAGAAGACGCTGCGCCAGGGATCCGCGTGAACACGCTCGCCTCGCGTTCCGCGCGGCATTGGCTCCTCCCGTTGCTGATGGTCGGGACCGCCGGCTGTGCCCGCGCCCCGCAGGTGCTGCCCGCGGGCCCGTGGCGCGCAACGCTGCAGATGCCGGGCGGCGACCTGCCGTTCGGCCTCGAAGTTGCAGCTGCCGCGCCCGGCACGAAGACGCATCCGCCGGTCTACCTGCTGAACGGCACCGACCGCGAACAGATCGACGAGATCACGATCGACGGCAACCGCGTCACGATGCTGATGCCAGGCTTCAAGAACCGCATCGATGCGACGCTCGAAGGCGAACGGCTGGCCGGCACGCTGACGATGGTCAAGTCCGGCGCCGAGGAGCAGAAGATTCCGTTTCAGGCGCAGCATGGCCAGACCTGGCGCTTCACGCCGCCGGCCGCGGGCTCGTCCGATGCCAAAGCAACCGCCGCGCCGCAGGACGTCACGGGTCGCTGGGCCGTCACCTTCGTCGCCGATGGCAAGGCCACGGCCGCCGTCGGTGAGTTCCGCCAGCAGGGCACGGAGGTCACCGGCACCTTCCTGACGCCGACCGGCGATCATCGCTACCTCGCCGGCGAATTCCGCGACGGCAGCTTGCGCCTGTCGAAGTTCGACGGCGGCCATCCGTTCCTCTACCAGGCCACGCTGCTGCCCGACGGCACGCTCGAGGGCCGCTACTGGTCCGGCCTCGCCCACCAGGAGACCTTCACCGCGCGCCGCGACGAGAGCGCGACGCTCGGCGAGGCCGAGAACGCGACGCAGATGAAGGACAGCGACAGCGCGCTGGATTTCCGCTTTCCCGATCTCGGCGGCGTGTATGTCTCGCTACACGACCCGTTCTACGTCGGCAAGGTGGTGGTGGTCGCGCTGGCCGGCAGCTGGTGCCCGAACTGCCACGACGAGGCGGCGTTCCTCGCCCCGCTCCATCGCGAGTACCGCGGCAAGGGCCTCGAGGTGATCTCGCTGATGTTCGAGCAGTTCGGCGATTTCGAGCGCGCTGCGGAGGCGACCCACCGCTTCCGCAGGCGCTACAAAATCGACTATGCGACGCTGATCGCCGGCATCTCCGACAAGGACGATGCCGCGACCCGGCTGCCGCAGCTCAACGGCGTGTTCGCCTTCCCCACCACGATCTTCATCGATCGCCAGGGCAAGGTGCGCAAGCTCCACACCGGCTTTTCCGGCCCGGCGACCGGGGCGCACTACGAGAAGCTGACCGCCGACTTCCGCAGCATGATCAACGCGCTGCTTGCCGAGCCGGCGCTCCCGAGGACCTGACATGCCCACCTTCGACGTCGTCTCCGAGATCGACTCGCACGAACTGACCAACGCCGTGGACCAGGCCAACCGCGAGCTCTCGCAGCGCTTCGACTTCCGCGACAGCGGTGCGATCTACGAGCTCGAGGAACTGGTCGTGAAGCTCAAGGCCAAGAACGAACCGCAGCTGAAGCAGATGGCCGACATCCTGCGCCTGAAGGTCGCCAAGCGCGGCATCGACGTCGCGTGCATGGAGTTCAAGGATGTCGAGAAGAACATCGCCGAAGCGCGCCAGGACGTGGTGATGCGCAGTGGCATCGACGCCGACTGCGCACGCAAGATCGTGCGCCTGATCAAGGACTCGAAGATGAAGGTGCAGGCCGGCATCCACGGCGAGAAGGTGCGCATCACCGGAAAGAAGCGCGACGACCTGCAGGACGCGATCGCGCTGCTGCGCAAGGCCGAGGTCGACCGTCCACTGCAGTTCGAGAATTTCCGCGAATGAGCCGCTGCCGGCACGAACCGTCACGGCGCGGGGCGGTGAGTCTCCCGTGAACGGCGGCACCCTGCGCGCTCCTGGCGAGCAGCCCGACGTGGAGGTGCCGGCCCCGCGTAGCGCGGGCGGGCCTGGCGGTGCCGCCTCGTCGTCGCCGGTAAGCGCCTACGGCTCACAGGAAGGCAACTTCGAGCAACTGCTCCCGGGGGCCCGCGTGGCCTGCAGACTCCGTGTGACACCTGCGGACATCATGAGCTCGGCCGTGCTCACCGGTCTCGCGATGCTGGCGCGCGAGGGTCGAATCCACCTCGACGTCGAGATTGCGCCGGAGGCGCCGCCGCTGGAACACGGCGCCTGGCACCTGCGCGACAAACAGCGCCCCCAGTCCGTCCTGGAGGTGGACGGGGGCGGCACCGCGGTGATCGACTGCCACGACAGCTGGGAGATCGAGACGCAGGATCTGCTGCGGCACAATCTCTATTTCAAGCGCAGCCTGCGGCCGGAATCGATGTTGATGCCACGCGGCGACCGCTTGCGCCCGCTCGGCCTGCTGAACGAAGTCCGCGCGGACTTCGTGGACCTCGCGGAACTTCGCAGCGAACTCGGCGCCGCGGGTTCTGCCCTGCAGCGCCTGCGGATCCTGCTGCGCTGGGTCGCCTGGTACGGCGCCGCGCGCGTCGGACTCGGCGGCCGGCCGAACTGGTCGCGGATGTACGCACCGCCGACGCCGGGGCAAGCGCAGCGCGTTCTGCTGATGGCCGGTCTGTGGGATCCGGCGCAGGTGCCGGCCACCGAGGCGGCGCAACGCGCGGATCGCGAGGCCGTCAACCGGCAGCGCGTCGAGTGCATCCGGGCGTTGCGTCGCGCGTTCGGCTCCCGCTTCCACGGTGGCGTGCGACCCGGGGAATTCGCGCGACGCTACGCTCCCGACGTGATGCTCGGCTCGGAACGCGAGGCCTCGCGACGCGAGTTCCTCCGCCGGGTTCGCCAGCATGCGGTCTGCGTGACCTCGCATGGGCTGAACGGCTCGAACGGGTTCCGGCTCGCAGAGTACGCAGCCTTCTCGCGGGCGATCGTCTGCGAGCCGCTGCGCCATGCGCTCCCCGGCGGATTCGCGCCGGGCGAGCACTACCTCGAATACACGACGCCCGATGAATGCGTCGCGCGGGTCGCGTGGCTGTTCGATCGCCCGGACTGGCGTGAGGAGATGGCGCGTAGGAACTGGGAGTGGTATTCGCGCTGGCAACGACCGGACCGCCTCGCCCTGCGTCTCGTCGCCCTCACCTGGGTCGCCGGCCAGGGTCGAACCTTGCCCGCGAACTCGCCCGCGGAACGTGCGGCCGCAGGTCAGGAGCCGCCAAGCACCGTGCGGGCGGCGTCGAGCTGAGCGCAGAGCCCTTCGACGGCATCGATCGCCGTCGGCCCCATGCGGTCGAGCCGCGTATCGGAGAACGTGAGGATCTGCTTCGTCTGCACCGCGCGGATCGTCGTGTAGCGGCCCCAGCGCTCGCGCCAGTCGCGCGCGGTGATCGGCGGCGCCGACAGCAGCATGACGTCCGGGTCGCGCTTGACGATCGACTCGAGCTCGACGATCGGCGCCGGGAAGGCGATGTCGTCGAAGATGTTCCGGCCGCCGCAGCGCACGATCGCATCGCTGATCACGTGACGGCCACCGACCGTGTAGATCGGCTCGTCCCAGATCATGTAGAAAACGCGCAGCGGCTCGCCCTTGACCTTGCGATGCCCGATCGCGGCAAGGCGCTGCTCGAGCGCTGCCGCCGCCTTGTCGGCGACCGCGCCGCTGCCCGACACGCGCCCGAGCTGGCGCACCGACTTAGGGATGTCCGAAAGGCCCTTCGCGCGGATGAAATACAGCGGCATCTTCAGCTTGCGCAGGCTGTCGACGACGAGACGGTTGGTCAGGTCTTCCCAGACGACGACCAGGTCCGGTTTCAGCGCGACCAGGCGTTCGTAGTTCAGCGCGTTCGCATCGCCGATCCTCAGGATCTGTTTCGCGGCCGCGGGCTCGTCCGCCGCCTTCACCGTCGCGACGATCCGCTGCGCGGCGCCGGCCGCGAACAGCATCTCCGTGGCGCCCGGCGCGAGGCTGACGATCCGCTGCGCCGGCGCGGCGAGGCGCAGCGTGGCGCCGGTGTCGTCGGTGATCATCAGGCCGCCGGGTGTTGTGGTGTCCGGCGCCGCAGCCGCGATGATCGGTGCCGCGGCGACCAGCAGCGCGCCGAGCAGCGCCGACCGGCGAAGCTCGCGCTTCATGGCCGATGGGTTCCGCGCGGCGGCCTGGCTGCCGGCGGCGCAGCCGAACCTCCGCCGCAGCTGCCACAACCGCCCGGCGCGGCGCGCCGCAGCAGCGGCGCCAGGACCCTACTACGCAAAAACCCGGAGCGGGCCTCAGGATCACCGGCCGCCTCGCGCCGCGCGAGCGCCGCATCGACCCGCGCCAGCAGCGTGAAGCGCGCCCGCGCCGGAGACAGCGACCAGGCGCTGTAGAGCACGGCGGCGGCGACGGCGATCGTGACGAGCAGGTACTGCAGCATCCGCGCCTCACCCCGCTCCGAATGCGAGCGCGACCCGATAGGTGACGAAGGCCGCCACGTACGCCATGCCGAAAAGATAGGCTGCCATGATCAGCGGATAGCGCCAGCTGCCGGTCTCGCGCTTGACGACCGCGAGCGTCGAGAGACACTGCGGCGCGAACACATACCAGGCGAGCAGCGAGAGCGCCGTCGCGAGGCTCCAGCCCTGCGCGATCACGGGCGTCAGCGTCGTCGCGAGATCCGCATCGCTGCCCGACATCGCATAGACCGTGCCGAGCGCGGCAACCGCGACTTCGCGCGCCGCGAGGCCCGGCACCAGTGCAATCGAGATCTGCCAGTTGAAGCCGATCGGCGCGAACAGCACCTGCAGGCCGCGCCCGAGCATGCCGGCAAAGCTGTATTCGATCGGCGCGCCGGTGGCACCCGGCGGCGGCGCCGGATAGCTCGACAGGAACCACAGCAGGATCATCATCGCGAGGATGATGCCGCCGACGCGCGCCATGAAGATCTTCACGCGCTCCCAGAGCCCGAACGCGAGGTTGCGCAGGTTCGGCCACTGGTAATCCGGCAGCTCGAGCATCAGCGGATGATACTCTGCGCCCTTGTTGCGCCGCTTCATCACCCAGGCCACGCCGAGCGCGCTGACGATGCCGGCGAAGTACAGCGCGAACATCACCAGGCCCTGCAGGTTCATCCAGCCGACCGCGCGATCCGGAATGAAGGCAGAGATCAGCAGCGCGTAGACGGGCAGCCGCGCCGAGCACGTCATCAGCGGCGCGATCATGATCGTCGCGATGCGGTCGCGGACGTTGGGGATCGTGCGCGTTGCCATGATGCCCGGGATGGCGCAGGCGAACGACGACAGCAGCGGGATGAAGGCGCGCCCGGAGAGGCCGACGCTGCCCATCACGCGATCGAGCAGATAGGCAGCGCGCGGCAGATAGCCGCTGTCTTCGAGCGCGAGGATGAAGAAGAACAGGATCACGATCTGCGGCAGGAACACCAGCACGCTGCCGATGCCGGCGACGATGCCGTCGACCAGCAGGCTCTTGGCGACGCCGTCGGGCAGCAAGGAGTTCAGCAGGTTCGCCAGCGCGCCGACGCCGCCGTCGATCCACTCCATCGGCGCGGACGCCCAGGCGAACACCGCCTGGAACACGAAGAACAGCAGCAGCGCGAGGATCAGCATGCCGCCGAGCGGATGCATCAGCACCTGGTCGAAGGCCACCGCGGCGCGATTGCGCAGCGGCACCTTGTAGCCGATCGCGCGCAGGATACGCGCCGACTCCGCATGCGAGGCGCGAACTTCCTCTGGCGTGAGATCGCGCCATTCGGCGCCGAGCTGCGCGGAGGCCACCGGCACCAGTGCCTCCGTGCTCTCGCGCACGCCCGGCACGCCGCTGCGCTCGAGCTCGCGCACCAGCGCCTCGGCGCCGCCGGAAGCGACCGCGACCGTCTCCACTACCGGCACGCCGAGCTCACGCTCGAGCTTCGCGCGATCGAGCGCGAAGCCGCGCCGCTTGGCGAGATCACTCATGTTCAGCGCGACCACCAGCGGCAGGCCGAGCCGCTTGACGTCGAGCACCAGCCGCAGCGACAGCGCGAGGTGGGTCGCATCGGCGACCAGCACGATCACTTCAGGTTGCGGCTCGCCGGAGAGACGCCCGAGCGCGACGTCGCGCGTGATCGCCTCGTCGAGCGTGGTGGGGCTGAGGCTGTAGGTGCCAGGGAGGTCGAGCACCTGGTAGCGGCGGCGCGAAGGCCCGACGAACGTGCCTGCCTTGCGCTCGATCGTGACGCCCGGATAGTTCGCGACCTTCTGCCGGCTGCCGGTGAGGCGGTTGAACAGCGCGGTCTTGCCGCAGTTCGGCAGCCCCACGAGGGCGAGACGAAGATCCCGTGCTGCGATGACGCTCGCGTCCATGGCGCTGATCAATTCGCACCGGCGACCGCGGCCGTGCTGCCACGCCGCACCCGGATCGCCTGCACCTCGCGGCGACGCAACGCGAACATCGAGCCGCCGACCCGGATCGCGAGCGGATCGTCACCCGGCCACATGCGCGCCACCACTTCGAGTTCGGCGCCCGGCACGAAGCCGAGCTCCAGCAACCGTCTCGCGATCGTCGAGGCCTGTTCGTCGCCGAGCGACTGGCCGTCCTCGATCACCGCCATGACGGTGGCGTGCTCACCCTGCTGCAGTGAGCTCAACGAAACCACGTCAACTTTCGCGGCAGCGTCCAAGTTCGATCCCGGGCCAGTCTGGCCCATGCCGAAGTGTCGGTAGCATTGCGGCAGGCCCGCAATTGCGGTTTATTCGCATTGCCGGTCAAATGTAAATCATTCTCGTTAAGCCCGCAATGAGCGGTCCCTCCACTCCCCCAACCTTAACTTATTCAGATTCAGCAACTTACGTGCGCCAGCGCCTCGAGCCGGTGGCGTCACCCCCGACCAGCCGCTATCGTCCCGTCCATGGATGGCAGCGGCAGCGGTGGCGACGGAAATCGCCAGGTCAACGTGTTCGGCGAACCGCTGGCCACCTGCAGCGATTCGCCGCTCACCGGCTGGACTCGCAACGGCTGCTGCGAGACCAACGCGCAGGATCGTGGCTCGCATACCGTCTGCGCGGTGATGACCGCCGAGTTCCTCGAGTTCTCGCAGTCGCGCGGCAACGATCTCAGCACGCCGCATCCCGAGTTCGGCTTCCCGGGCCTGAAGCCCGGCGACCGCTGGTGCCTGTGCGCCGCGCGCTGGCTCGAAGCCTGGCAGGCGGGCCGCGCGCCGCGCGTGCACCTGAAGGCGACACATCGTCGCGCGCTCGAGATCGTCGAGCTCACGGCACTGAAGTCGCACGCGATCGACCTTGCCTGAGCCGACGCGCCGCGACGCATTCCTGCGTGGCGTCCGCGAGTTGCTGCCCGCGATGCCGGGCGTGTTCGCGTGGGGACTCGTCACCGGCGTCGCGATGGTCAAGTCGGGCCTCACGATCCCGCAGGCCACCGGTCTCTCGCTGCTGGCCTATGCCGGCAGCGCGCAGCTCGCTGCGCTGCCACTGATCGCGGGCGCCGCGCCGGTCTGGGTCGTCGCCTTCACCGCGCTGATAGTAAACCTGCGGTTCCTGGTGTATGCGGCGTACACACGCAGCGGTTTCGCGCATCTTTCTGCGGGGCGGCGCGCGATCCTCGGCTATGTCGTCGGCGACGTGATGTTCGTGCGCTACGTCGCGCTGCTGACGCTCGAGCCGAAGTATCCGCAGCGCGTCGCGTATTACCTCGGCGGCGCAGGCTGCAACTGGATCGCCTGGCAGGTGGCCTCGATCCTCGGCATCGTCGGCGCCAACGTGATCCCGACCGACTGGGGACTCGAACTCGCGGGCACGCTCGCGCTGGTCGCGCTGGTCGTGCCGCTGTGCGCGCAGCGGCCGGCGCTCACTGGCGTGCTCGTCGCGAGTGCCGTCGCGGTCGTTGCGCGCGGCCTGCCGCTGCGGCTCGGGTTGCTGCTCGCGGTGGTCACGGGAATGGGCGCCGCGCTGGCGGTCGAATCGGCGCAGCGGCCCACGGACCCGGTGGCGCGCCGATGAGCACGCTAGAGGTCTGGCTCTCGTTCGTCTGCATCACGCTCGCGACGATCGTGACCCGTTCCGGCCTGCTGCTGGCCGGCCGGCGGCTGGTCATTCCACCTCGGATCGAATCGGCGCTGCGCCATGCGCCGGCCTGCGCCCTCGCCGCGATCATCGCGCCGGACCTGCTGCTGGGGAACGGGGACCTCGAGGTCGGTTTCGGCAATCCACGGCTGCTCGGTGGCGTCGCCGGAATCGCGATTTTCATGCTCACTCGCAGCACGATCGGGACCATAGCAGGCGGGATGGCAGCGTTCTGGCTGCTGAAGTTCGGCCTGCCGTCCTGAAGCGCTGCCGCAACCACTGCAAGCCGACATCGCCGCAGCGTGGCGCCCTGTTGGAAGTTAAACACACGTTGATCCGTTGACACTGTGTCAGCGCTGGCCTATGCTGCGCTTCATGAACTACCTGACCGAACGGCGCGCCGAGGAGAAGGAACGCCGCCGCGCCGAGATCCTCGACGCCGCCGAAACGGTCGCTGCCGAAGCCGGCATCGATGCGATGACGATGGACCAGGTGGCCCGCAAGGCGCGCCTGTCGCGCGCCCTGCTCTACGTCTATTTCGAGGACAAGGCCGACCTGCTGTTCGGCCTCTGCAATCGCGCGCTCGACATCCTGCAGCAGCGCTTCCTCGACGCCGTCGCGCGCAACAGGGAAGGCATCGCGCAGGTCGAGGCCTGCGGCCGCGCCTATGTCGCGTTCGCGCAGGAATTCCCGGTGTATGCCGAGTCGCTGGCCGAATTCGAGGCGCATTCGCTCGCGCAGATCGCACCGGACGGCAACGTCGGTGCCTGCGTGATCGCGGGCGACCGCGTGCATGCGGTGCTGATCGAGGCGATCGAGCGCGGCATGCAGGACGGCTCGGTGCGCAAGGACGCCGGCCCGCCGGCGCTGGTCAGCTTCACGCTCTGGGGCTTCCTGCACGGCGTGATCCAGCTCGCCAGCAACAAGGCGGCCGTCCTCGCCCACGACGGCCTGAGCACCGGGCAACTGCTCGACCAGGCGCTGCTGATGAGCGTCCGTTCGATCGCCACCCGACGCTGACCGCCGTGACAGTCCCGATGCCCGAACTGCGCCTGCTCGCTGACACGCGTGTAACGACTGGACGCGTGCGCAGCACAACAATCATGTCCGTTGCTGCAGCCGAGCGCGCTCCCGACGCGGCTCGCGCGCTGTCCGATCGCAGCGGCTACGCCGCCGTGGTGGCCGCCGCAGCGCTGCTTTCGGCCGCCTTCGCAGCGCCCGTCTGCGCACAATCGCCCGGCGGCGGACCGCGGCTGTCACCGACTGTTCCGACCGCGATGGCCACGACGATCGCAGTAGCCACGACGGCCAACCGCCCGGTCGCCGAAGTCGTCGACGACTACGTGCGCGCCGGTCTCGCCGCCAACCTCGGCCTGCGCGCCGCGACGCTCGAGGTCGAACGCAGCCAGGCCGCGCTCGATGCGGCCCGCGGCCGCTTCTTCCCCGAGGCCACGTTCGAGGCGCGCTACACCCGGGCCGAAGGCGGCCGAGTGATCGAGCTGCCGTTCGAGGCGCTGCTGAACCCGGTCTACGGCTCGCTGAACCAGCTGCTCGCCGCCAGCGGCCGGCCCGCCGCATTCCCGCAGATCGAGGACCGTGGCTTCAACCTGATCCGCCAACGCGAGCAGGACACGCGGTTGACGCTGCGCCAGCCGCTCTACGCCCCGGCGATTCCCGCCGCGGTGCGCGGCCAGCGCGCGCTGCTCGAAGCCAGCGATTTCGCGCGTCTCGCGTTCGCGCGCCGCCTGAAGCGCGACATCACCGTCGGCTACATCGGCTGGCTGCAGGCCTCGAAGACCGTCGCGATCGTCGACTCGAGCCGCGCGCTGCTGGCCGAGAACCTGCGCGTCAACGACTCGCTGTTCCGCAACGGCAAGATCACCCAGGACCAGGTGCTGCGCGCGCGCGCCGAGCTGCTGGCCGTCGACCAGCAGCTGCGCGAGGCGCAGAACGGCCAGACGCAGGCGAGCAGCTACCTGAATTTCCTGCTCAACCGTGACCTCGACGCGCCGCTGCAGACCGCCGAGCCCGACGGCGAGATCACGAACGCCGTCAGCGACCTCGCGAGCCTGCGCGCGGCCGCGCTCGAGAGCCGTCCCGAACTCGCGCAGCTCGATCGTGCCGTTCTCGCCGCCGGCGCACAGGCGGACATCGCGCGCGCCGCGCGCAAGCCGACGCTCTCGCTCGGCGCCGACGGCGGCATCCAGGGCGAGCGATACGAGTTCGGCAGTGGCCGCAACCTCGCCACCGTCTCGCTGCTGCTGAACTGGACGCTGGCCGACGGTGGCCGGCGCCGCGCCGAGATGCGCGCGGCCAGCGCAAGCGAACGCCGCGCCCGCACGCAGCGCGAGGAGCTCGCGCAACAGGTGCAGCTCGAGGTGCAACAGGCGCTCGATCGCCTCAGCACGACCGCCGATTCGCTGCGCACCGCCGAGGCACGCGCCGAGGCCGCGCAGGCCGGCTTCCGCATCGCCGGCCGCAAGCGCGACGAGGGCGCGATCAGCCAGGTCGAGTTCATCGACGCGCGCAACGCGCTCACCAGTGCCGAGCTGAACCTGAACCTCACCCGTTTCCAGCTGCTCGGCCGCCAGGCCGAGCTCGACTACGCCACCGCCGCGGGCGCGCTGCCCGCCGACCTCGGAGTGCCGCAGCCGTAAGGTGCGGATCGACATCATGGAAGACGTCAACCGATCGCTCGTTGCCTCGACCGCAGCAGCGCAGCGCCCCACAGTGCGCTGGCCCGCGTGGCTGCTTCCCCTGCTGCTCGCCGGCACACTCGCCGCCTGCGGCAAGGCCGAGTCGACGGTCGCCGAGAAGCCAACCCCGGTGCGCGTCGCCGCCGCGACCAGCGGCCCGGCGACGCCGCCGATCGCCGCGACCGGGCAGGTCGCGAGCAAGGACGAGATGCGGCTGTCCTTCAAGCTCGGCGGAGTGATCCGGCGCATCAGCGTCGAAGCCGGCGACGAAGTGAAGCGGGGCCAGCGCCTCGCCGAGATCGAACTTGCCGAGGTCGGCGCCCAGGTCGAGCAGGCGCGCCAGCTCGCCGCCAAGGCGCAGCGCGACCTCGAGCGCGGCGAACGCCTGCATGCCGACCAGGTGATCAGCCTCGAGCAACTGCAGGACCTGCGCACCCAGGCCTCGGTGGCGCGCGCCACACTGAACTCCGCGCAGTTCAACCTCGGCTTCTCGACCATCGTCGCGCCGCGCGACGGGGTGGTGCTGCGGCGGATGGTCGAGGAACGCGAACAGGTCGCGCCCGGCGCGACCGTGCTGGAGCTCGGCACGCGCGATGGCGGCTATGTCGTGCGGCTGGCGCTGGCGGATCGCGAAGTCGTGCAGCTGAAGCTCGGCGACCCGGCCGAGGTGCGCATGGACGCCTACCCTGGCCGAGTGCTGCAGGCGAAGGTCAGCGAGATCTCGCGCGCCGTCGAGGCGCGCTCCGGGCTGTTCCCGGTCGAGGTGCGCCTCGAGTCGCCGCAGCTTTCGCTCGCCAGCGGCCTGGTGGCCAAGGTCGCGCTGTCGCCGTCGAGTTCACGCGAAGCCTCGCTGACCTACGTGCCCATCGCCGCGGTCGTCGAGGGCGATCGCGACCGCGCCAGCGTGTTCGTGCTGACGAACGACCGCGCGAAGCGCCGCAGCGTGCGGATCGCGTTCATGGCTACGGACCAGGTTGCGCTTGCCGAAGGGCTCGCGCCCGGCGAGACCGTGGTCACCGACGGTGCGCTCTATCTGCAGGACGACGATCGGATCACCGTCGTCAAGGATCCCGCAGTCGCCGTCGGCTCGGCGCTGGCGCCGCAGTCCGACCGCGCCGGCTGAGGGCGACGCCATGTCGTTGCTCGAGTTCCCGATCCGCCGCTACCAGTTCACGCTGGTCGCATTCCTGATGCTGATCGCGATCGGCTGGTTCACGTTCAGCACGATCCCGCGCGAAGAGGACCCGTCGTTCAAGCTCGCGGGCTTCCAGATCGCCGCGATCATGCCCGGCGCCGACCCGAAGGATCTCGAGCGCCTGGTGGCCAAGCCGATCGAGGACCGCCTCGCCGAGCTCGACGACATCCACGACATGGAGTCCGTGATCGCCGACGGCATATCGTTCACGGTGATCGAGTTCGAGGCCAAGACTGACCCGGACAAGAAATTCGACGAGGTCACGCGCGAGGTCAACGCGCTGCGCCCGACGCTGCCCGCCGAGCTGCGCGAGCTGACGATCCGCAAGATCAGCCCCGCGCTGGTCAACATCGTGCAGTACGCGCTGGTGTCCGAAGATGCCACCTACCGCGAGCTCGAGGACCGGGCGCGCGACCTGAAGGACACGCTGAAGGCCGTGCCCGGCATCCGCACCGCCGAGAGCTGGGCCTACCCGCCGCGCGAGCTGCGGGTGGAGCTGGACCTGAAGCGGATGGCGGAGTTCGGCCTGCCCGCGAGCCGCGTGATCCAGGCCGTGCAGAGCGAGAACGCCGACGTGCCCGCCGGCGTGATCGACATGGGCCCACGCAGCTTCAGCCTGAAGACTTCCGGCGCCTATGCCGACCTCGAGCAGGTGCGCGACACCGTGGTCAGTTCCACTGGCGGCCGCAGCGTGCGGATCCGCGACATCGCCGAGGTGCGCTGGGACGAGGGCCAGTGGGGCCACGTCGGCCGCTACAGCGGCAAGCGCGCGGTGTTCGTCAGCGCCAACATGAAGGAAGGCTTCAACATCCTCGAGGTGCGCAAGTCGCTCGAGAAAGTCGTGACGCGCTACCAGGACGCCCTACCGAAGCGCATCGGGCTCGAGATGGGCTTCGACCAGTCGCGCAACGTCGAGTCGCGCCTCGACCGCCTCTACATGGACTTCGGCATCGCGATCGCGCTCGTGATGCTGACCCTGCTGCCGCTCGGCTGGCGCGCCGCCGGTATCGTGATGGTGTCGATCCCGCTGTCGCTCGCATTCGGCATCACGGTGCTGTATTTCCTTGGCTATTCGCTGAACCAGCTGTCGATCGCCGGCTTCGTGGTCGCACTCGGCCTGCTGGTCGACGATTCGATCGTCGCAGTCGAGAACATCTCCCGACACCTGCGCATGGGCTACACGCGCGTGCAGGCCGCGGTCGCCGGCACGAAGCAGATCTTCGTCGCCGTGCTGGGCTGCACTGCGACGCTGATCTTTGCCTTTCTGCCGCTGCTGGCGTTGCCCGGTAATGCCGGCAAGTTCATCCGCGTGCTCCCCGCGGCCGTGGTCGCGACGATCGTCGGCTCGCTGCTGATCGCCCTTTTCATCATTCCGTTCCTCGCCAGCCGCGTGCTGGAAGAGAACGAAAGCGAGCACGGCAACCCGTTCCTGCAGGCGGTGATGGGCGCGATACATCGCTACTACCGTCCGGCGCTGCATTTCTGCCTCGCGCGCCCGAAGGCTACCGTGTTCGCCGCAATCGGCGGCACGCTGCTGCTGTCGGTGCTGCTGGTGCCGCTGATCGGCTCGAGCCTGTTCCCGAAGGCGGACACGCCCCAGTTCCTGATCCAGGTCGAGGCGCCGAACGGCACCAGCCTCGCCGAAACCGACCGTGCGCTGCGCTTCGTCGAAGCGCGGCTCGCACGGATGCCCGAAGTGAAGGGCTGGTTCGCGAACCTCGGCCACGGCAATCCGCTGATCTACTACAACCAGCTGATGCGCAACGAGGCGCCCAACTACGCCGAGGTGTTCGCGATCCTGAAGGAGTACGACACCCGCCGCACGCCGCAGCGCCTCGATGCGCTGCGCACCGAGCTCGACGCATATCCCGCAGCGCGGATCAGCGTCAAGGAGTTCGTCAACGGTCCGCCGATCACCGCGCCGATCGCGGTGCGCGTCGTCGGCCCGGACCTCGCCGTGATCGACCGCCTAGCGCGCCAGGTCGAGCAGCTGCTCGAGTCGACGCCGGGCACCCGCGACGTCAAGAACCCGTTGCGGGTCGCGCGCACCAACCTGCGCCTCGACGTCGACACGCAGAAGGCCTCCCTGCTCGGCGTGCCCTCGAGCGAGTTCGATCGCGCGGTGCGCCTGTCCGTCTCGGGCATCGAGGCCGGCAAGTTCAAGGACGCCAACGGCGAGCAATATGCGATCGTCGTGCGCACGCCGGTCAGCGCGCGCGCCGACCTCGAAACGCTGGGTCAGGTGCGCGTGCCGACGCTCGGCGGCGCTTCTCTGCCGCTGTCTCAGCTCGCCACGCTGCAGTTCGAGTCGGCGCCGGTGCAGATCGCGCGCTACGACCGCGAGCGCTCGGTCACGATCAACTCCCAGGTCCAGCGCGGCATGAACACCGGCAAGGTCACCGCCGCCGCAGTCGCGAAGCTCGAGCAGGTGCAATGGCCGCGCGGTTATCGCTTTGTGCTCGGTGGCGATGCCGAGGCCGGTGCCGAGGCCTTCGGCGGCATAGGCACCGCCATCATCGTCGCGATCTTCGGCATCTTCGCGATCCTGGTGCTGGAGTTCGGCAACTTCCGCTCCACGCTGATCGTGCTGACCGTCGTGCCGCTCGGCATCTTCGGCGGGCTGATGACGCTGCTCATCACCGGCAACGACATCTCGTTTACCGCCAGCATCGGCTTCATCGCGCTGGTCGGCATCGAGATCAAGAACTCGATCCTGCTGGTCGACTTCACCAACCAGCTGCGCGAGGAAGGCGTGCCGCTCGACGAGGCGATCGAACGCGCCGGCGAGATCCGCTTCCTGCCGATCCTGCTGACTTCCGCCACCGCGATCGGCGGCCTGCTGCCGCTCGCCATACAGAACATCGGACTCTATTCACCGATGGCCTGGGTGATCATCGGCGGCCTGATTACCTCCACGTTCCTGGCGCGACTCGTGACACCCGTCATGTACAAGCTGATGCCGCCCGCAGGCCACGAGCCCGCGCGCCGCGAAGCCGCCGAGATGGCGACCCATGGCGCATCGGGCGCCCTGCTGTAAGCGGCTGATGGGAGAGCCGTTTCACCATCGGACGACCGGATCTGGGGGATGGCGCACGCACCCCGGAGGGGGGTCACGCGATATATTTGGCGGATGAGTTACCGGCTCCTCCGGCCCCTGTTGTTCCTGGCCGAACCCGAGCAGGCCCATGGCTGGGCCCTCGCAGCGCTGCGGCGCGTCGACCGGCTCGGTTCAGGCCGGCTGCACCGTGCCAGCGCGCTCGCGCCGCTGATGTCGAACCTGCGCGGCGGCGCCAGCGACATGCCGTCCGAAACGCCGGTGGAACTGCTGGGCCTGCGCTTCCCGAACCGCGTCGGCCTCGCCGCCGGCTTCGACAAGGACGCCACCTGCGTCGATGGCATCGGCGCACTCGGCTTCGGCTTCATCGAGGTTGGCACCGTCACCCCACGTCCCCAGGCCGGGCAGCCCAAGCCGCGCGTGTTCCGCATTCCGTCAGCCGAGGCGCTCGTCAACCGGATGGGCTTCCCCAACGAGGGCGCCGCGCGCGTCGCCGAAAGACTGATGCGCCGCCAGTACCGCGGCATCGTCGGCGTCAACATCGGCAAGAACGCCGATACGCCGCTCGAGCGTGCCATCGACGACTACTTGAGCAGCCTCGAGACCCTGCACGCCGTCGCCGACTACATCGCCGTCAACGTCTCCTCGCCGAACACCGCCGGCCTGCGCGACCTGCAGGAGACCGAGCGCCTCGCGCCGATCCTCAGCGCGTTGCTCGAGAGCCGCGAGCGGCTCGAGAAGCGCAGCAACCGCCGCGTGCCGCTGCTGGTGAAACTCTCGCCCGACCTCGGCGAACCCGCGCTCGCGGCCTGCGCCCAGCTGATAAGCGACAGCGGCATCGACGGCGTGATCGCCACCAACAGCACCGTGTCGCGCCAGTACGTGAGCGGCCTGCCCCATTCGTCCGAATCCGGCGGCCTCTCCGGCGCACCGCTGCGCCATCTCTCGCTGCACGTGGTGCGGCAGCTGCGCCAGCGCCTCGGTCCGCAGTTCCCGATCATCGGCGTCGGCGGAATCCACAACGCCCAGACCGCAGTCGAAATGCGCCTCGCCGGCGCCGACCTGGTGCAGATCTACACCGCGCTCGTCTACGACGGCCCGCGCGTGGTCGGCGACCTGCGCCGAGCGCTCGCGCCGGTGGTAACGTCGCAGGTTGCGGTCGCGTACTGAGCGAGGCGTCGCGGCGCTATCAGGCCGCCACCTGCTCGTAAGAAAAAGCCGGAGCACCCGCAGCATGCGAAGCGTGTTCAACCGTCTCTCCGTCCGGTAACAGGCCAGCCCGAAGCACGCGATTCTCCGTCTCGGGAATCACGCACCAGCGTCGAAGACGCAAGTCGGGCTGCACGGACTGATGGAGAGGGTTACGGAGTGCGCGCTCGATCCATTCGTCCTTGATGACGAGCCGATCCGGGCGCATCCCTATGACGTCGAAGTACTCGTTGGTCCTCATCCGGAAAGGCTGGCGGGCCTTTTCCCTGCAAAGCTGCGCCAAATCTGGCGCGGTTGCCCCGATTGCCCTCAGTCGGAGCCGCGCCGCCCAACGCCGTCAGCGCTCCGCGTAGTTCCGCGCGACCCACCCCGCAAAGGCCGCCATGAACTGGCCGAGGAACTCCCGCGTCTCCGGCACCGCAATGCCGCCCTGCGCATCGAACAGCTTGCCGCCGTTGCCGATGTAGGCCTCCGGCTGCGCCATAGTCGGCATGTCGAGGAACACCAGCGACTGGCGCAGGTGGTGGTTCGCGCCGAAGCCGCCGATCGCGCCCGGCGACAGCGTGATCACGGCCGCCGGCTTTCCAGCCCAGACGCTCTGCCCATAGGGCCGCGAGGCATGATCGATCGCGTTCTTCAGCACGCCCGGCACCGAGCGGTTGTACTCGGGAGTGACGAACAGCGCCGCATCGCTCGCCGCGATCTACTGCTTTAGCTCGCGCACCGCCGCAGCTGGCTCGGCTTCATGATCCTGGTCGTACAGCGGCAGCGCGCCGATCTCCACGATCTTCAACTTCAGCGACGCCGGCGCGAGGCCCGTGAGCGCGATCGCCAGCTTGCGGTTCAGCGACTCCTTGCGCAGGCTGCCGACCAGCACGGCGACGTTCCTTTCCTGGGGCATGTCTCGGCTCCCGCGGCGCGAGCCGCATGCATATCAACGTCGAAGGATGGGGCCTGAAATCACGCCAGGAAGGTGCTGCGCGCCACGTTCGGCTGCCAGACGAGTCTGGCGCCCCGCCAAACGGCGCGAACCACAGGTGCGCTAACGCGTCAGCCCGGTCTCCCGCAGCCGCTCCGACAGAAACTCGCCGGCCGTGATCTGCCGATACTTCGCGCCGCCCGCGCCGAGGCAGGAGGGCAGGCAACGCAGCGAGGTCGATTCCGTCGTGTGCATGAAGAACGGCATCGAATAGCGGCTGACGTTCGGCCCTGCCGGGTTGATCACCCGATGCGTCGTCGCCGGGATCACGTCGTTCGTCAGCCGCGCCAGCATGTCGCCCGAATCGACGATCAGGTTGCGCGGCTCCGTCTCCACCGGCAGCCAGCGCCCGTCGCGATCGAGCAGCTGCAACCCCGTACCGCGGGCTGCCACCAGGATCGTCAGGAAGTTGATGTCCTCGTGCGCCGCCGAGCGCACGCAGTGCGGATCGGCATCATCCGGCACCGGCGGGTAGTGGATCAATCGCAGGATCGAGTTCCCGGTGCGCACGAGAGGATTGAAATGCGTCGGCGGCAGGCCGAGCCCCGGCGCGAGCGCCTCGAGCAGGGTGCGACCGGTTTCTCCGAGCGCGGCGAACAACGACTGGCATGTCTCGCGCAGCTCGGGCAGCGTGTCGGGCCAGACGTTCGGTGGCAGCCCGTCGGTTGAAAAGGCGGCGGTTGCGGCAAGAGTGCTAACACCCGCACCCGGTTCCCGCCCCAGCTGCCAGAACTCCTTCAGATCCGGAAACCGATTGTTCTTCGCATGCTCGGTGCCGAACGGCGTATAGCCACGCCGCCCGCCCCGATGCCGCTGCTTCTCTGCCTCCGGCAACGCGAACAACCGCTCCGCCAGCGCATAGGCCCGGTCGAGCAGCGCCACCGGCACGTCATGCTCCTTCAGGATCACGAAGCCGAAGCGCTGCAAGCCGCGCAGCAGGGCCGCCGCGAAGCCCTCGCGTGCCGCCACCGATTCCGAGTTCCAGGCCGCAAGGCTCAGCTCCGGCACACGCTCCTCAGACGAGGTCATTGTGGCGCGCTCCGTCGCAGCAGCGCGTCCACCGCACTGCGCATCGGCAGCGACGGCTGCGCCCCCGCCCCGATCGCCGCAGCGGCGCCGGCCGCGCAGGCGAACGCAAGCGCCTGCGGCGGCGGCTGTTGTTCGAGCAGCGCCACCAGCAGTGCCGCCACGAACGCATCTCCGGCACCGGTCGTGTCGACCGGCACGATTCGCGGCGGCCTTGCGCTCGCCACTTCGCGACCGCTGCGCAGCAGCGTCGCGCCGCGTGCGCCATGCGTCACCGCCACCCAGCCCGCGCCACGATGCAGCGCGTCTCCGTAGTAAGCCGCTTCCGTATCGTTGACGACCAGCAGGTCCGCATGCTCGAGCAGGGCGGCCGGCACCTCGAGCGCCGGCGCCAGGTTGATCGCCACCAGCCCGTTCGCAGTCGCGACTGCATGCACCACCGTCGCGACCGGCACCTCGAGCTGGCACAACAGCGCATCGGCGAGCGGCAGCGCCCCGAGCCGCGCCGGCGCCAGCGCCGCATTCGCACCAGGCGCCACGACAATCTGGTTCTCCCCATCCGCCGCCACCGCAATCAGCGCCACACCCGTCGCCGCGTGCTCGTCGACGCCGCAATGCTCCAGATCCACGCCCGCTTCGAACAGCAGTGCCAGCGCCTCGTCGGCCGCCGCATCGCGCCCGACCCGCGCCACCAGACTCACCTCCGCGCCGAGCCGCCGCGCCGCCAGCGCCTGGTTCGCGCCCTTGCCGCCCGGATGCCGCGCGAGCGTCGCCCCCGTCACAGTCTCGCCCGGCCGCGGCAGCGACGCGCAGCGCGCGACGATGTCGAGGTTGACCGAGCCGACCACCGTGATCCGCGGCGCCATGCCTCAGAGCCTCGCCAGGCGCTGCGTCAGCAGCTCGAACACGCCCGCCCCATCGACGCGCGTTGCCCAGCGGGCCGACATCGCCCGACCCGCGACCGCGCGGAATTCCACCGCCGTATGCCCCCGCGTCAGCGCCGACCCCGTCTCCACGTCGATGTGGCAGGGCACGAGCTCGAACAGTTCCGGCGCCAGCAGCCACGCCAGCGTGCACGGATCGTGCAGCGGCGCGCCCTCGCCGGGCGCCACGTTCCACTCGCGCTCCGCCGCGAACTGCAGCAGGTCCGCCACCGCGCACGCCGCCGCCGTGCCGAGCGCGCGGATCCTGCCGATCCGCGCCGGCGTCGAGCGCACCTGATGCGTCGCATCGAGCCCCATCGCCACCAGCGGCACGCCGGAACCGCAGACCATCGCTGCCGCATGCGGATCCGCGTAGACGTTGTACTCCGCCGAAGCCGTGATGTTGCCGCCCTCGCTGCGCGCACCGCCCATGAACACGATCTGCCGGATCCGCGGCACGATCGCCGGCTCCAGCTGCATCGCCGTCGCCGCGTTCGTCATCGGCCCCGTGATCGCGAGCGTGATCGAGCCCGCCGCCTCGCGCATCAGGGTGTCCACGATGAACGAGACCGCATGCCCCGACGCCGACGCCGCGGCCGGCTCGAAGATCGCGAGATTGCCGAGCCCTGATTCACCGTGAAAATGCTCCGCCGCGACCAGCGGCTGCACCAGCGGCTGTGCACAACCTGCGAACACCGGCACCCGCTCCGCCGCCCCGCCCGCGATCTGCCGCAGGATGCGCGCGTTGCGCGCCGTCTGCGCCAGCCCCACGTTGCCAGCCACCGTCGTGATACCGCGCAGGTCCAGCGCATCGGCGGACGCGAACGCCAGCAACAGCGCCACGCCATCGTCCACGCCCGGGTCGCAGTCGAGGATCAGCGGTATTCGCACCATTCGATCGGACACTCGTGGAAGCGGCGGGGCCGCGATGGTAGCGCAAGCGCGCTGGATTCAGCTGCACGCGCCAGCGCTGGCTGTGCGCCGGTTCACTTCCTGCGGGCCGGTGACTTCCGTGGACGTGCCGCCGCCGCCACAGGAGGCGCCCCCGCCTCGAGCGCCGCCAGCATCCGCTTCGACGCACTGTGACGATAGCTCTCCAGCGCCAGCGAGTGCAGCTCGTCCGCATCGAACCCCGCCGGCCCCACGTACTGCGGGACGAAGAAATGCCTCGCCGACTCGTCCACCCGCTCCGACTGCAGCACCGGCGGCGTGTTCAGCCACAGCGCGATGCGCCCGTCGCCGTGATGGTTCAGCGCCAGGTTCGCGAACACCTTGCCCTTGCGCCGCCGGAATGTCGGCATGCCGTGCGAGATGAAGGCCTCCGCGTCCGGAAGCGCGAGACAGAGACCGCGCTCGAGACCCGTCGATCTCGAGGCCTACCGCCACGAGCACATTCCACTGACCCGCGCCACGTAGGTCGCGGTGATCGAGGCAACTCCTGAGCACGCCCGCCTTGCCGCACCCCTCGCCCCGAACATCAA